>VOFH01003984.1_pt1 | contig 47188 bp, 76 predicted proteins | sample 5384091 | NCBI WGS metagenome assembly VOFH01 (sample SAMN12384727, study PRJNA508395) | human gut metagenome | isolation source: healthy gut G | host: Homo sapiens
TATAATACGAAAATCAATACAAGAACCCAAATAATTGGACTGATTTCTTTAATTTTCCTGCCGCAATCATCGCAACAGCATAAGTAATAAATCCTAATGCAATTCCATTTGAAATAGAATAAGATAAAATCATAACTAAGATTGTCACAAATCCAGCTGACGTAAATACCATGTCATTCCAGTCTACTCCACCTAGCTGTTGTACCATCATAATACCAACAACGACTAATGCCGGAGCAGTAACAGCACTTACCGCTGTACTTAAAACAACTGGAGAAATGAAGATAGATAGAAGGAATAATACCCCTGCAGTAACCGCAGTTAATCCTGTTCTTCCTCCAACACCGACACCACTGGAACTTTCCACAAAAGAAGTAACGGTAGAAGTACCTAAAACAGCACCAGCGACTGTACCAATAGAATCCGCAACTAATGCCTGTTCTGCGTTTTCAAGTTCTCCTTTTTCGTTAACTAAACCAATTTTATTCCCAATCGCAACTAGCGTTCCTGCTGTATCAAAGAAATCGACAAACAAGAAAGAGAAGATAATTACGAATGCTTTTCCTGGATTCGCAAACAACTCACCAAATCCTGATGCAAATGCGCCAAGTGTAGACATATCAAAATTTGTAGTAATTGCATTTCCTGGGTAAAGCAGGCATAAGTTCCGCTTTTGTTACTGAATCCAATACACTTACTCCAAATGCCTCATGAGCAATCAATCCTACAATTGCGGTAATGACCATACCTACAAAGACACCAGCAGGCACTTTTTTGATAACCGGAAAATTGTTATCAAAATTCCAAAGGTTGCAAAGCAAGACTGTTGGTGTAGAAAAATTTACCTAAAGCAACAAATGTAGAACTGCTTGCGACAATAATACCCGCATTTTTCAAACCAACAAAAGCAATAAAGAAACCAATACCGGCACCAATTGCCAGCTTTAACTGTACAGGAATTGCATTGATAATCATTTTACGAATTCCTGTAACAGAAATAATCAAAAGACAATACCGGATACAAGTACCGCAGCTAATGCAGCCTGCCAGGAATACCCCATCTCTGATACAACTGTATAAGCAAATAATGCATTTACTCCCATACCGGAGCTAATGCGACTGGATAATTTGCGACAAGCCCCATAACAACAGAAGCAAATGCCGCAGAAATTGCAGTTGCCATGAATACAGAGTGTGTATCCATTCCTGCATCTCCTAAAATTGCAGGGTTAACACCTAAAATATAGGCCATGGCAAGAAATGTTGTTAAACCGGCAATCAGTTCCGTTTTAACATTTGTATTCTTTTCTTTTAATTTAAATATTTTTCTAACATACAATACCTTCCTTTTGTTGAAAAACAACGGTGTAATTATACCATTTTTATTGTATTCTTCAAAATAAATATTTAAAAAACATATAAAACATTACATAAAATCCATTTTATATTATCTTGCTTTTACACTTCTTTTCTGAAAGATCAAGGACATAGTTTCTATATCCCTGTTCCTCTTGTTTCAATGGGAATATAACCTTCAAAGCTCCACCCGTTTTCCACTCTCTTTTTTGATAATCTCCTCCACACCATCAAAAAGAATACTTTGTAGCTTTTCCTAATCCATAACCACACAGTTCTGACTTTACTCTGACAAATTCAAACTTTGTCATATCTTTCACCTCAATTATAGTAGTTTCTCTATACACTATATAAAAAGCAGACAGGAGAAGAAGTCTTTATTCCAACAATTTTATATAGCTTTCTTTATGAAATGTAAAATGCTTAATACTAATAACAAAGAATAACTCTGTATTGGTATAAACAAAAGATGCTGTTTTATCCCAACAACACCTTTTTTTTTCTATTCATATGTATCTTATACACAAGTTAAAGAACGCTTTTTATATATTCCAGTATCGATTGCGTATCCATCTTTTCCTGTTTTAATAATTCTTCTGGATCATAGCGGTCATAGAAATGTTTCTGTAAACCATAGTTTTTCACTTTGATATTGCTGTCACCATAGTAAGAAGCTATTTTTGACCAAATCCTCCATCTAAGATACCATCTTCCAGCGTTATAATCAGTTCATGATTTTCTTTTAACTGTTCTAACAGTTTAATATCCATTCAGAAGCAAATCTTGGATTGATCAAAGTTGGCTGAACGTGGAATGTTTCTTTCATTTTCTGTGCAAGTTCTTCTCCTCTTTGATAAAAATCTCCCGTGGCAAGAATTGCCACTTTTTTTTCTCCTTCTTGTTCCACCTTAAATGTATGAATCACATCATAAGAAGTATCTGCATTTCTGCTTGTTACTTTATTCCCCGGCAACATGATCATTACTGGATGTTCTTTTTTGATCAACAGACGAGGAAAAGCATAGATACAAGCTCCTCTTTTTGAAGAAGGACAAAGCACTACTAAGTTTGGTATATTGGAAAATGCGGATAATCCAAAGATACCCAAGTGTGTTACATCTGTCAAACCGTCAAAAGAAGTATAATTCAAAAGAATGGTAACTGGACTATTATTGATACATACATCATGACTGATTTGATCATAACATCTCTGCATAAAGGTTGTATTTGTTACAACTAGTGGTTTTGCTCCCTGTTTTGCAGCTCCTGCAGCCATCGCTACAGCCTGCTCCTCTGCAATTCCTACATCTACAAACTGCATTCCTAAAGCTTCTCGATCTTTTTTGACTCAAACCTACACTTGCCGGCATATTTGGTGTTATCACCATAAAAGCTTTATCTTCTTTTGCCTTGTTCATGATATATTCTCTTGCGATCGATGTATAATCTTCTGCTTCCATCAAAAAGAAACTGTTGTTTTTCCTGTTTCTTTATCAAAAAGGAAGAACCCAATGCCAGTTTTTCCTTATCTTCTATAGCTTTCTGATACCCTTTTCCTTTTAAAGTATTGATATGTACCACAATTGGATGATCAATATCTTTTACTTTTTCAAATACACGAATCATCGCTTCTATATCATTTCCATTCTCTTCATATATATAATCCAATCCCATTGCCTTAAACATATTGTTGTCGGCATTTCCTTTGGTATCTCTTAACTCTTTTAAATTCTTATAAATGCCTCCATGTGTTTCAGATATAGACTGCTGATTATCATTCACAACAATGATCAAATTAGAATTCAATTCAGAACCGGCAACATTCAAGCCTTCCAAAGCTTCTCCTCCTGATAAGGAACCATCTCCAATCAAGGCAATTACATTTTTTTTTTTTTCCAAGCAAATCTCTAGCTTTCGCAAGGCCAGTTGCTAAAGAAATAGAAGTAGAAGTATGTCCAACATTAAATAAGTCATGCTCACTTTCTTCTGGATTTGTATATCCGGAATCCTCTTTAAAATGCGCATCATCTATATATCCCTAACTTTCTTCCCGTCAACATCTTATGTGGATAACTTTGATGTGATACATCAAATACAAATTTATCTTTAGGAGAATCAAACACATAATGCATCGCAATTTCTGTTTCTACAATTCCAAAGTTAGGACCAAAATGTCCTCCGATTTTTGTCAAACGATGAAAAAGACCTTCTCGAATATCTTCAGCCAGTTCATTCAGTTCCTCTAAACTTAATTTTTAACATCCTCGGGTCCATTTATTTTGTTTAATACGTTATACATAGTATATCCTTCCTTTCTTGACCAATAAAAAACTTAATGGTAGACTCATTGTAATATCTAAACCTAACTTTAGGTCAAGTATAATTTAAGGAGGATTTTATGCAAATTGGAGAAATCTCAAAATAACAGGAGTATCTATTTCTACATTACGTTACTATGATAAACATGGACTCTTAAAAATGTATAAATCGAACAAAAGGCGGCATACGTGTATTTACAGATGCAGATATCGAAGCCCTTCAAATGATTCATTGTCTAAAAAAAGTTCGGGATTAACTATTCAAGATATCAAACAGTTTATGGATTGGTGTGCTCTAGGCGATGAAACGATTGATACAAGATTGAACTTTATGTATAAACAGGAAGAAAATATTAAAAATCAAATGAATTTATTGACGAAATCTTTAAAGCTCATTGAATTTAAACAGTGGTATTATGAAACTGCAAAAAAAGAAGGAACCGAACAACATGTAAAAACATGAAAGTATCTGAGTATCCTTCTCATATACAAAATTATATAAAGAGACACATGAAAGATAATATTACAATAACATCTTTTATATAAATGTACTGACTCCTACCAGCAATATCAAAAACAAGAGATTCCATGCCGTAAAAATAAGAAGATACTTCTTTTTCTGTTTTGGATATTGAACTGCAATCTGTTTATAAGATATTAAGCTTGCCATAGATGCAATCAATGTCCCAAGTCCACCAAGGTTGGTTCCAATAATAAGCTGTGCATAATTTTCTGTATAGGCTGAAAGCAGCATTGCGCAAGGAACATTACTTAATAAATTGGCTGCATATGATCGCAAATATTTTTTCATGATGCAACAGCCACTGTGATAAAATTTGATGCAGTTCCTCCAAGGTATTTATATTCCCTACAAAGATAAAAAGAAAAGAAAAATAAGCAGTAACGAATAATCTACTTTTGAAAATAGGGAAATATCTAACAGAAGAATTACCGCTACAACGATACAAACTAAGATCCAATCAGATAATATATTTCCTACACACAGCAAACATAAAATAAACAACAGTATATAGATACTTATGTTTTTATACTTCAACTTTTTTTATCTTGATATACAGATACTTTAATTTCCTTTGTTTTATAAAACACAACAATAAATAGTATGAATAAGATAGCAGAAATCAGTGTATATGGAAACATGAGTGATAAAATTCCGTTAATTTCATCTGTGATAAGGAAAATAAATATAAATTTTGTGGATTTCAATCGGTGTAAACATACTTCCAAGATTTGCCGCAATGCTCATAAATACGACTGTAAGACAAATTTTTGAATCCATTCCAGCTGCGTTTAAAAGCAAGATACCAAAGGGTACAAAAGTAATCAAGGCAACATCATTTGTTATAAACATACTGCTGATAAAACAAAGAAAACCAAAGAAAATACAAGTCCCTTTGCAGAATGTATTTTTTTAAAAGAATATCCGCAACATAGGAGAAAAATACTGTTCCCTTAATCCTTCTACAATTAACATTAAACAGAATAGAAGAATAAGAGTATGAAAATCTATATATCCTATATATGCTTTACTTGGCGGAATCATAAAGCACGATAAGAAACACAGTATAAAAGATATGTTTAATACTGCATCTTTTTTACACAAGCCGATTATTTTTTCATTCGAATATCCCTTAACTTTATTTCTCCATACAAAAAACCTTGGAAGCTCAAGGTTTTTTCTTATTTCAAATATTTTTTCAAGTTTTCTGCAGGTGTTGTATCTTCCCTTTTCACACCTAAATCTTCTACCCATGTGTCCATAAGCAGCTAACTGACGATAAATTGGTTTTCTTAACAATGTCTTGATAATGCTTGTTGGTCGAGGTCGAATTCTTTTCTTACGATATCTGCAATTTCTTCATCAGCCAGTTTTCCTGTACCAAACGTATCGACAAGAATACTTACTGGATGAGCAACACCAATCGCATAAGCTAACTGAATTTCACATTTACTTGCAAGTCCTGCCGCAACAATATTTTTTCGCAACATAACGAGCTGCATACGCTGCACTTCTATCAACTTTGTAGGGTCTTTTCCTGAGAATGCTCCCCCACCATGACGAGCAACCCCACCATAAGTATCAACGATAATTTTACGTCCTGTTAAACCACTATCTCCCCTGAGGACCACCGATAACGAAACGTCCTGTTGGATTGATATAAATTTTTGTATCTTCATCCATCAAATCTTTATCAATAATTACATCAATAACGTGTTTCTTCAAATCTTCACGAATGGTTTCTAATGATACACTGTCTGAATGCTGTGTAGAAATAACGATCGTATCTACTCGTTTTGGACGATCGTTTTTCATATTCGATTGTTACCTGTGTTTTTCCATCAGGTCTTAAATATGTAAAATTCCATCTTTTCTTACTTTTGTTAACTGTTTTGCTAAACGATGTGCCAATGAAATAGATAATGGCATTAGTTCTGGAGTTTCATCGCAGGCATAACCAAACATCATACCCCTGATCTCCTGCACCATTGTTATCTTCTTCTTTTCCTTCTTTTGTTTCCAAAGAGTGATCCACACCCATCGCAATATCACTGGACTGTTCATCAATTGATGTTAAAACAGAACATGTTGTTCCATCAAATCCATATTTTGCACGATCATAACCGATACTTAATACAACATCACGTGCAATGGAAGGAATATCCACATAGCAGTTTGTAGAGATTTCGCCCATGATCATAACCATACCGGTTGTACAGCAGGTTTCACACGCTACGCGGGCATTTGGATCTTTTCTAAAATTGCATCTAAGACTGCATCACTAATCTGGTCACAAATTTTATCTGGATGACCTTCTGTTACAGACTCAGAAGTAAAAAACTGTTTATTTAACATATACATCCCTCTTTTTCTTTTCTATTTATAATACTAAATTTGCGCATTACTATTTTACAGCTTTTTCCTATTTCTAAACAAGTAAAAAAAAAAAAGATTTTATCTTTCCACTTTTTATTTCACAATAATCTTATAATTCTATTCCGATTATTATATAGTTTCAGATAAAACATCATCAAAATTACAAACATTCCCATAAAACGTTAATTGTAAAGGGTTTCAAACCTCAGTTTATATGTTATACTTTAAATATAAGAAGCTGTACAACAGCAGGGAGGAAAACATATGAAAAAACTTTTAGTCGCTGCCGCTACAGTTATCATACTGGCAGGGTGTACACAAAACGCTGACAAGAAAGAATCCAAAACATGCTCCATTGATATGTCTGGAATTACCATGGATATCAAGATGGATGCCACAAATGAAGTTGTAGATAATCTTGGCATGAATATTAAAATCCCGGTTCCTTGCTTGGAGGAGATGCCTCTGTTTTAACAGAAGATAATTTAAAAACTATGGGAGATGCTGCACTTAAACAAATGAATATTGAAAAGGGAACCGGTGTTGCAACAAACTTCACGATTGAAGGGAAAGATTTAAATGCTGAGGTTATATTTGATTTAAAAAAGCAGATGCCAATACCTTAAAGGCCATTGGTATTACAGAAGAAATGAAAGATTTGAAATTAACAGATGCAGTAAAAACTTTGAGGCAGCTGGTGCTACCTGCAAATAACAAATGCAATTATACCACCTGTTTTACAGGTGGTATAAACTACCCTATAAAGAACTATGATTGCATATAATCTTTCATCTATTGAGTCCTGATAGCCATAACACTTTCTCTAAGTGAGGTCGTAACAGTTAAGTAATTTGATAAAATATCACTTTATCTGTTCGACCTTTTCTTTATTTATTGTCTCAATGGGCATCCAGGATATGCTCTCGAACATCAGAACTGAACTTTTTTTTACATTATAAAAACATCATCTCTATCTTATCTTTAAATTGTGAAAAACTTTTCTTATGATTTTAACAGTTTTTTTCTGAATATATGATATTAATACCAGAAGAAATTCCATTTTCACATTTTTCATTTCTCTTCTGTTAAATATTGTGAATTCCTGCTTTATTACCCCAAAAGCCATCTTCTATCTTATAATGTTCGATGCAAATTAGAAGGTGTCCTTTCTTCACTAAATATCTTGATAAAAAATAAGGGGGTTGAACCTACAACCCCAAAATTACATATAACCACACATCAATTTCCAAAGACACCCTTCCAGTGTTCGTAATCTTTTCTTAATTCTTCTTTCATATCTATTCTGCCCATAGCCATCTTATTACTTTTTTTTATTCTGCTTAAAATATGTAATTCAATTCTTCGTTTACGATCGATTTTCTTTAAATGAAACCAGCTAAAATATTATTTAATTGTTCTCCTGATAATTGAAGCGCTTCAATATATTTATCAACTGTTTTATATTTTCTATTATTGCATTATATACTATCTCTATATTACGGGCATCACTATGCAGCAATACCTCCATTCCTTCCATTTTATCCTCTACCTTAATTTTATCTTTTAAATATTCATAGGATACTTGATAATTTGCTTTTATATCAGCTAGTCTCACTTTTGCCAGTAAATAAATTATCATCGATAACACTCCTGTACGATCTTTTTCCTGCGGAACAATGAAATAATACTCCACCCTTAAACTCAGAAATAACTTCAAGTATTTTTTTCATTGTGTTCATATCTAGAACCAGCGAACAATAAAATTTTGGAAGAAAATCACGAACTTCTATATTTTCCGTTATTTTTGTTACATCGCCAGTAACAGCATTATACTCGAACAATGGTATGTTTACATAATGAAATCTCTCATCTTTTAAAAATGCATCTGGATTTGTTTCTGTTTCCATTTTAAAGCGTAAATCTAAAATATTTCTGACTCCATATTTATATAAAACATTCAATTCTTCCTGATTTAATGCAGACATGTCATCTGCTCTTACATAACGATGATATCTAGCTACTTTATCATCCTGATTTGTATAGCCACCTAAATCTCTAACATTATTTGCATGATAAAGAGGTATACGCACACAGTCATTCGTAGCATCAAATTCAGTTAAAACTTATTTCTGATTGTTTCTATTGTCTTTTTTCTACTCCACCAAGCTGATAAATACTGATCAATACCTTTATATCTGTCACAGATATAATCATATGCACTTTCAATGTTATGAGGATCTGTTACAAATGTATTTTATCAACTTTAAAATCTATATTGGCAAATAAATCTTCATCTTCTATTAAATATGTACTTGTAACACAATAATTTTGCGATAATGTCTTCCTTTGATACATTGGCAATCATCAATAACAGCATTGCTAATACACCAGTACGATCCTGTCCTCCTGTGCAATGAAATAAAACTGCACCATCTTTCTCTGCAAGTACTTCTATTAAATAACCCACGCGATCAAGACGATCAATCAAGTTCTGATATAGGATTTCAGTCTGCTCATACTCCTGTTTCAATGCTTTTTCAAAACCAAGTTCGTCCATAAATGGATAATGTATATAATCTATCTCACTATTTAAGATTTCTGTGTCAGGTGACTTATTAACTTCATAAAAACTTCTTGAATCAATAACAGTAGTAATATTCTGTTCTTTTAATTTTCAATATCTTTTTTATTTAATCTATCTAATCTATCACTCCGATAATAAATTCCATATTTGGTCATATATTTAAAATCGTGTGATACGTAACCACCCAAATCTCTTGTATTGAATGTATTTGATAATACTAAACGACTTCTATTTTGCATGTAGACCTTCCTTAATTTTTAATGTAACCATTTCTACGACAATCATTGTCACAAATATAATAACAATGATTGTAGAAATACCTGAATAATTAAATTTCATAATCTGTTTATTTAATAATGCTCCTATTCCGGAAATTCCCAGAACTCCTAAGGATATAGATGTTGCTATACAGGTTTCCAATGATATTGTAATCCAAGTCAATAGTGATGGCAAAGCATCATTAGCAACACCTTGAATAACGATGTTTATCCACCTTGCTCCTGTTGAACGAAGTGCTTCAACTCTTGCTGTTCCATTACTTTCAAAAGCTTCGATGAATGCTTTTGACAAAAACCCGTAGTCATTATCACAATTCCAAGCAACGCACCGTTATTCCCCAAATCCTATGGAAGCAACAACCATTAATATCCATACAAGACTTGGTACTGCACGAATAACTGCAATCGCACCTTTAAGAAAAGAAGAAAGAAGCGGATTGAATGTCGTATTGTTAGCAGATAGTGCTGCAATAAAAAATGATAATATAGTAGAAATAATTAAACCGGCAACACCTAAGCATATGCTTACTAATAATTGTTCAATGCTTCTGGAAGCATGTTCACATCAAAAGACATAAAGTTTGATATAACCGTTTCTATATTGCCTAATCTAGTAATAAACTTTGTAAAGTCTAAATTTAGGAACCATCCGCTAAAAAGAAACAGTACAATCAGAAATGTTGTCAACAAAAGTATTTTAAATTATAATACTTTGATTCATGTATACTTAATCTTTCCATATTACATAACCTTTTCTCTAATTTTATTTGTCACAAGCTCACTTAATAATACCATTAAAATAACGATTATAATTAATCCACAGGCAGTCTGATAATCGAACAGCTTTATCGATGTCTGAATCAATACCCCTACACCGCCTGCTCCTACCATTCCCAAAATAGCACTGCTTCGTATATTTAATTCAAAACAATATAAAGTCCAATTAATCAAAGACGGTTTAAACAGTACCAAGGTTCCGTGCCATAATACCTGTAATGGTGAGCCGCCAACTGCTTTTATACATTCCAGATTTTTACGATCTAACTCATTGATAGAGTCTGCATAACTTCTTGAAAGAAAGCCTATGGTGGCAATTACTAAAGCAATTAATCCAACTAATTCACCTACACCAAATGCATATACTAGCAATGATGCCCAAATCATAACTGGTATATTTCTAAAAAAATGAAACAATTATACGCAGAAAGTTTCTCAGCCATCGAAATGGATTTACAAGTTCACTCATCAGCAAACCAAATAAAGCAGCGAAAATCGTTGATATATATGTAGCAATAATCGCGAAGAAAACAGTATCTAAAACCTGAGGTAAAAAGTTTTGCCACTGGCTAAAGTCAGGAGGCAGAAATCTCGTTACAAAAGACTAAAAATCAGGAAGAGAAATCACCAACTCAAGTGGCGATACCTCTAAATACATACAGCTCAAGCTTAATATTACTAATATAATTACGAAAATAAGGAATTGAAATAACTTTTCTTTCTTTAATATTTTAGGCATAACTTAACACCACTTCTTTTTTCCTTCTTTTAACTGCATTTGTTCTTCTTTTCCCTTATAAATATCAGCAATAACTTCTTCTGACAAATTCTCTGGCTTTCCATCATATACAATTTTTCCATGTTTAACCCCAATAATACGTGTAGCATATTTTTTTGCAAAATCAACCTGATGTAAATTTACTATACATGTAATATTTAATTCATGTGTCAATTCTTTTTAATGTATCCATGACAATCTTTGCACTCTCCGGATCTAAAGAGGCAATTGGTTCATCTGCCAACAATAACTTTGGTTTTTGAATAATGGCTCTTGCAATCCCTACTCGTTGTTGTTGTCCACCACTCAATGCATCTGCACGTTTATACATTTGATCTTTTAATCCTACTTTATTCAATAGTTCCATTGCGCTCTTAATATCTTCCTGCTTGTATCTTCCAAGAATAGAATTCCATGAACTCATATGACCTAAGCGTCCAAATAATACATTTTTAATGACAGAAGTTCTTCCAATCAAATTATAATTTTGAAAAACCATACCAATCTGTGCTTGTTGTTTTTCGTAACTCACGATTTTTTAATCCTGTTATCCTAATTCCATCAAAATCAATCGTGCCATCTGACACTTTAATCATTTGATTAATACAACGAATTAAAGTTGATTTACCAGCACCGCTAGGTCCAATAACTACAACAAATTCACCCTGTTCAAAGCTCAAATCAACCCCATCTAAAGCTTTTTGTTTTACCATCATAGCTTTTAATTACATTTTCTAATGTTAATAAACTCATAACTATTCTCCTAAATCTGCACCAGCAATTTTTAATACAGTTTTTGTAGATTCATACGCACTTGGATCTGGCTCAGCAAATCGCATACTTCCATCTCCCATTGCTGCTTTAAAGAAATCTTCGTTATCATAACTCAATAAAATTTCTGAATACTGTCTTTCAAGTCTTGTGATAAATCACCACGTACTACATAGCAAGGACTAGGAATTTCATCTGTTTCGCCAATAATTTTAAGACTACCTTTTTCAATCTGTCCTCCCTTTTCCATCATGCTAATAATAGAACCTGCTACTGCAGCCGCATCATAATCTCCCATCTCTACTCCCATAACAGAAGTTGGATGTTGTCCAGAAAAAGCAACAGAACTGAAGAAATAACCACTTGTTTCAAGTTTATCAGCATCTAAGCCTAATGTATCAATTAAATATCCTGATGAACTTGCCTGATCTACAAACGCAAAGGATTTTCCTTTCAAATCTTCCAATGAATTAATTTCATCATTATCTGCCTTTGTGATAAAAACTGTCTTATATTCATCTGCCATTTTAGCCATTGCAATCATTTCAGCATCTGCTTTTTCTACCGCTTGATAGTAACTCATTGGTGAGACTAAAGATGCATCTACATTTCCGGCTGCCATTCCTTCAATCATTGCTGTATAGTCTCCACTCTCCATAATATTAACTTTGATACCACCCAATGCTTCACTCATATCAGATGCAAACTGTTCATTTAATTTACCTGCATCGGGATTATTTTCATCTATGGAAGTAATTACAGTGATTTCCTTTGGATTTCCTTTATCATCAGCATTTGCGCTGCATCCTGTTAATAGTAAAGTCATCACTAATCCACTTTTTAGTATTTGTTTTAATTTCATATTCTTATGAACCTCCTATTTTGAAACAGCTACATTATACTTTTTATTATTTAATTATTATGAAAAATATGTTTACTTTTAGTTAAAAAAATCTATAACGAATTAAGATGAAATCAAATAACCTATATATGCAGTTGACTAGTTTCAAAAATAACAAAGAGATATATTCTATAACTGGATATTAGAAATATCTAATCATATTTATAGTTAGCTCATAGACATCTAATACTTACAATTGATGACAGAACGTACTATTTCCACAAAAAATTCTCTTCTAAAAGTTCTTTCTACACCTCAAGAATATTTCCTTCTATATTTAATATGTAATATTATTTTAAACTTTTAGAATTACCATCCTACAAAAAAGAAATCGTAACAGTTAAGTAATTTGATAAAATATCACTTAATTGTTACGATCTTTTCTATATCTTTATTCTTCTTTTTAACTCCATGCGTTCACAGCTTTCCAATATTTCAATGACTTTAAACAGCCAGTCTTTGCTTTTTGGAAAGAAGACAGAAATCTTTTTATCCACAAAACGCATTTGAATGTTTTTAGAAATCGTTGTCATACGTTCAAAGAATTTAACCCCATCAATACGATTTGACCAGTTTTCTGAAAAGCTGATACGATTTCTTTTTGGTTCTTCCATAAATGTATCTACTATCGGTTCATTAATTAAAATATCCAGTCGTTTTTCTCAAACAGCATTTGTACTGATTTTGGAAGTTTTCCATAATTATCTTTAATTTCTTCCATCATATCACGAAGCTGTTCCTTTGTCTGAATTGCTTCAATCCTTTGGTATAATGTAATTTTTCATAATCTTCATTCGCAAATTTTCCCGGTATATAGGCATCTACCGCAACATTTGCTTTTTTCATTACCGGTTTTTTCTTCTTTTTGATACCTTTTCTTTCCATGATGGCTTCATTTAACATTTCAATATACATGTCAATACCTATGGTATCAATAAAACCAGCCTGCTGTGGTCCCAGCATATCTCCTGCCCCGCGAATCGTTAAATCTCGCATGGCAATCTTATATCCGCTTCCAAGCTGAGTAAATTCCTTAATGGATTTTAATCGTTTCCCCGCCACTTCGCTTAACTGCTTTTGTGGAGAATACATCAAATACGCATATGCTAAACGATCACTTCTACCTACTCGCCCTTTGATCTGATACAGCTGACTTAATCCAAAATGATCGGCATCTTCAATAATAATTGTATTGGCATTAGGAATATCAATTCCCGTTTCAATGATTGTTGTACAGACAAGCACCTGATAATGATTATCAGTAAACTGCAACATCACATCTTCGATCTCTTCACGACTCATTTTTCCATGTGCCACACCAACTTCAATATCTGGTAAAGCTTCTCTTAATTTACGTGCCACATTATAAATCTCTTTTACATTATTAAATAAATAGAATACCTGCCCATTTCGTGCTAATTCTCGCTGTATCACTTCTTTGATCATCGAAAAGTTTTTCTCTATTACATATGTTTGTACCGGCATACGATTGGATGGCGGAGTATCGAGCTGTGATAAGGAACGAATCCCAATCAAAGACATCTGTAAGGTTCTTGGAATTGGTGTTGCACTTAAGGAAAGTACATCAACACTGTTTTTTTAATTCTTTAATTTTTTCTTTATGTTCCACGCCAAAACGCTGTTCCTCATCGATAACCAATAATCCCAAATCAGAGAATTCCACATCTTTAGATAGCAGGCGATGTGTTCCAATTAAAATATCAATATTTCCTTCTTTTACATCGTGCAAAAAGTTTCTTTTGTTCCTTCAAAGGCACAAAACGATTGATTACCGCAATTTGTACAGGGAAATTTTGGAATCGTTTTACAAAGGTTTTATAATGCTGCAAAGATAAAATGGTTGTAGGACATAAAAATGCAACCTGTTTATTATCCGCAACAGCTTTAAATGCTGCACGTGCTGCCACTTCTGTTTTCCCAAAACCAACATCCCCACATAATAAACGATCCATCGGCTTGCTAGATTCCATATCTCGTTTAATTTCTTTTTACCGCTTTTGCCTGATCCCGTGTTAATTCATAAGGAAAATCTTTTTCAAAATCAGCCTGTAAAGGTGTATCTGGCGCAAACGCATAACCAATATTTTCATCACGCTGTGCATATAGACGCAGCAACCGATCCGCAAGTTCCGCAATTTTTTCACTGACCTTGCGTTTTGTTTTTTCCCATTCCTTGCTTCCAAGTGTATTCAGTTTTGGTGAAGCACCTTCTTTAGAAATAAACTTGCGAATTAAATGAAACTGTTCCAATGGTATATATAAGGAAGCATCTCCCTTATAGACTACATGCAGATAATCTTTATGCATACCATCATTGTTTCTGTGTTACAATACCTAAATATTTTCCTACACCATGCTGATTATGTACAACATAATCTCCTACACTTAATTCTTCATAATTATGTAATACTTCCGCTTCTTTAAACTTATTCGCAAAACGAGAAGTCTTTTGTGTTTTATGGAAAAGTTCTTTGCTGGTATAAACTGCGATATTTTCATTTACACAAGTAAAACCTTCCACCATAGCATGTTGAAGAAGTGAAATCCCTTCTTCCAGTACATCCTCTTCTTCCACAAGATGATAACTTACATTCTCTTCCTGTAAAATACGTTTTATTTGCACAATTTCTTTTCATCAAGACACAACAAAACACGTCTATTTTTCGCCTGTGACAAAACTTCCTGCATCGTTCTTTCTAAGTTCACATCGCCTAACGACATGGAGAGAATATTGGAAGATACCGGTTTTTTATAATCTACAAACATACCAAATTCCAATACTTCATGTCCCTGCAATACATGATTCATATCTTCAAATACAGAGAATTTACATAAAGTTTTTCCTCTTCAAACAGCTCCTGTAAATAAGAAACTGTTTCTTCCTGTATATGTTTGATGGATTCTTTTACTTCTTCCTTACTGGAAACAAGAATCCGTGCATCCTTTCGATAATCACAAAGCGTGCTATTATCCTTTTGAAAGCATAATAGCGATACAGCCTACCTTCCACTTCTCTTCGCTGCAGCATATCAAGATCTTCTAAAATCGTATCATATAAAGTCTCCTGCATATCTTCTGGTAAATGCTTTTCTGTTTTTCAAATTCTTTGATTGCATTTTGTCGAATTTCTTCCAGTTGTTTTTTCTTCAAACAAAAAAGGTACTGGCAGGTAAAATCTTTATTTCCTGTATGACTTCTATTGTTCTTTGTGTAGAAATATCAAAAAACGAATACTGTCAATAATATTATCAAAAACTCAATACGAATCGGTGCTCATAATTCATTGAAAAGACATCAATAATCCCCCGCGTGCTGCATAACATAAAGGCTGATCCACACGATTCACATGGGTATAACCTGCTTCCTGCAACAATCGTTTCAAGTCGTCATATGCAATCTCTTCATCTTGTTTCAAAGATAAGGTATGCTTTTCAAACTGTTCTTTTGATGGCTGAAAACGAATGGCACCAGCCGTGTTCATAACGCAGATATAAGGGCGATCTTCCAATAGTTTGCCCATTACTTCCATCTGGTTTGCTCTTGTCTCAGGAGAAGAGGCAACAGCTTCCACACGCAAAGATTCTTCCATCGTAAATAACAGCACATCTTCTTTTAATAAAGCAGATAAACGATCGTATAATTTCTGTGCAGAATATGCATTGTTTTTCACAATAAACATACTCTGCGGCTGCATACGATATGCACTGGCAATTAACAATGCTTCTTCACTTAAAGAAAGATTTCCTAATACACTTTCTTTTTTTAGAATACTTTTGACACCGGCATTTTCTGCCAGTTCTCTTAAAAGAATATCCACAATATCACCCTACTTTTTTATTATATCGGCTCATAGTATCAATAAACGTATGCGTCAAAGAAAAATAGCCGCATCTCTTGCCTGTTCCACTGCCTTTTAAAATCTTCCTGTTCTTCTTTGCGTATTTTTCCCAGCACCCAGTTTACTACCGGTACTCGTGCATCTTTTCCAATCCCTACACGAATACGATTAAATTCCTGTGTATGCAAATGGGCAATGATATTTTTCATTCCATTCTGTCCACCGGCACTTCCTTTTCACGAAGACGAATCTTTCCAACCGGCATATCCATATCATCATAAATTACCAGAATATCTTTTTGCCTGTAAACGATAAAACTTCATAGCTTCCACCACTGCTTCCCCAGATAAATTCATATACGTCTGCGGCTTCATCAACAACACCTGTTCTCCATCAATACGTGTCAGTGCAATCAGTGCTTTAAACTTTTTCTGTGTAACTTCTACATGGCAATACTCTGCGATTGCATCAAGCACACTGAAGCCTGCATTATGTCTTGTATTTTCATATTCTTTACCCGGATTTCTAAACCAACGATCAGTTTCATATATTCACCTCATACCACGACAAAATCTCATACATAAAGTGTATGAGATCGTGTTTCTTTCTTTGTGGATACATTATACAACGAGATATATGCTTATGCAAATCATATTATTGTTACTAATTAACACAAACGCATTATAAAAATATTTAGATTCATCTCTATTCAAATTTTTTGAATTATATCAGATACATATAATTGTATATAAATTATGATATGGGTTATAGAGTACATAAAAATCAACACACTCTCTAGTACTGGCTAAAAATACATGACACTGTTACAAGCTGTTAGAAATCATCATCATTTCATCTTTGGCATATATCAAAAAATCCTTATATCCGCAATAGTCTTTCGTATAATATGTAATATTTAGACGTTTACAGTTTTTATGACACATATTTACAAACGGACAATCCCCACATTCCATACATTTCCTTCTTTCTTCTTTCAAAAACTTCTGCATTGCCTCTGTTTTTACAAGTTTTATCAAACTATCTTCTTTATATTCCCACAGCGATATGCATCCAGCACATAAAAATCACATGGGTATACATCTCCATTACTTTCCACAACAAATTGCGGTGCACAGTACCCAAGCATCCCACACTGCTGAGGTCTTATTCCTCTAAACATAGGAATTATATTATCAAATAAGGTAATACTTATATAGTTTCCCTTTTTGTATTCCGCAAGCCACAAGCGAAAAAAAGTTTTATAAAAGATGCAAATTCTTTTCGGATGTAATGAATTTTTATTTTCACTTTCATCTAAACCCGGTAAACAGGGAATCAATTGTACATAGGATAACTGATTCTGCTTATAAAAACGAAACAGTTTTTCCGGATGCTTTGATAATTGAGAAGTTAATACGGTTAAGATATTAAAAGGAATTTCATACTGTCTTAATAACTGTACCATTTTAAATACATGTGAAAAGGTTCCTTTTAAAGACTGATCCATACGAAAATAATCATGTATCTCCTTATATCCATCCAAAGAAACTCCAATTAAGAAATTATATTTTTTAAACAATGCGCACCATGACTCATCAATTCTTGTCCCATTTGTTTGCAAGGCATACTGAATGTTCTGTTTTATTTTATGTTTGTCTACATACTCACAAAAAGATGTAAAGTAGGATAAACCTGCCATAGTAGGTTCCCCACCTTGAAAGGCAAAGGTAATATGAGCATCTTCTCCAAGGCCTAAAGCCTTATCAATTAAAGCATGCATCGTATCTTCTTCCATGATGCCATATGCAGAAACTTCCCTATGCTCTGCAACATCATAATAAAAACAATAACGACATCGCATATTACATAAAGAGGATGCCGGTTTAATCAAAAAAACTAATATATTTCATACAATCACACTCTCTCTACTAACAGAAATAATATCTTTTTGAAAAGAAGTCCACAGATTAAATATATCTATGGACTAAATTCGTTTTAATTATATTACCATAAAATGATAAATATTGTATATATTGATAAATATAATAACGATCATTAAACCGATAAACAATTTATCAACCATTGTGTCATTGATTTTCTTGTTGATCTTACGTCCAAAGATACCACCCAGTATTCCACAGATAACCATTCCAGCAAGCAAGAAGATGCTTATCTGACTAAGGTTAGTTGTAAATAGACCTCTTAATGTACTTGTTCCTGTGAAAACAAAATGATATATAAAGAATTTTGTGCAGCTTCTTTTGTACCCATCGTAAAGAAAAAGTATAAGACAACAAGATTAATAGGACCTCCTCCAATACCCAGGAAAGAGGAAATACATCCCAATATGAAACCTATGATTAAACATAGGAATAAATTAGTTACTCGATGTGTATGAATAGAATCTTTTTTATCGTATAAAGCAAAGTTCTAATGTGATCAACATTAAGATAAAAGCCTGTACAGCTCCTGCTGTATTTGGTGTTTCAAATAAAGAAGCTACATAAGTGAATAACTCTTTTCCTGCTAGTCCTCCGATGGCAGCACCGATTGCTAAAGGAGTTCCAAGTTTCATATTGATGGATGAATCTTTTGCGATAAGACTTTACAAACGGAATAGGTAGTCATAGATAAAACGGTACATCCAGATAAAAAAAATTAATAATTGATACATCTAATACACCAAAGGCATCCATGACAGGTTTAATGATAATACCTCCACCAATGCCACAGATTGCACCAATGATAGAAGCAGAAAAACTAATGATAAAAAAACAAGATATACATACAGTTGGCTTCCTCATTATATACTTCAATTTAAACCTAAAAAATAAAAGCTATTTATATTAATCATCTCATCGCTAAATCCTACAATGACTTTTTTATACCATACGAAAAAACCATCGGTTAAAGCTTCCATTTCCATAGTTTATCTACATATACAAAAACCATAGCGTTTTCCCATTTGTCCTGTAGATGCGGATACCAGATCAATACATCCCCATGGTGTATATCCTATCAAATCTACTCCATCTTCAATTGCTTCTTCCATGCATTTGATATGTTCTCTTAAATAATCGATGCGATAGCTGTCATGCACTTTGTTTCCTTCTTCCAGCTTGTCAAAGGCACCTAATCCATTTTCTACGACCATCAATGGCACCTGATATCTTGCATACAATTCATTTAATGTATAGCGTAATCCATCAGGATCGATCTGCCATCCCCAGTCACTTGCCTTCAGATATGGATTCTTCACTCCTCCAATCAAGTTTCCTCCAATTCCTTCCAGATTTGGATCTGTAGAAACACAGTTTGTCATATAGTAGGAGAAGCTATAAAAATCTACTTTCCTTCTTTTAACAGTGCTTCATCTCCTTCTTCCATCTGGATTTGAATATTGTTTTCTTTCCAGTACTGTTTCGCAAAATATGGATATTCTCCTCGTACCTGTACATCTCCACAGTAATAGTTTCCCATCTGCATTTTTTTTGACATTTCAATACATCTTTTGGATTGCAGCTACATGGATAACTTGTCATAAACGCAATCATACATCCAATCTTAAAGTCAGGATTGATTTCATGTCCCAGCTTCACTGCTTTTGCACTGGCAATGAACTGATGATGAAGTCCTGGAAGCGAAGCTGTGGATCATCTTTCTGATTCATAAAATCAGTTGTTCCTTCATTCAAGATACCCAATCCTAAATATCCACCTAATGGCATCGTACCACAGTTGATTTCATTAAATGTCAGCCAGTATTTTACCTTGTCTTTATATCTGTTAAAATTACGTTACAATATTTTACATACAAATCTACAAGTTCTCTGCTTGCCCATCCATTGTATTTTTCTGTTAGATAGAATGGAGATTCATAATGGGAAATCGTAACAAGCGGTTCAATTCCCTGTTTATGAAGTTCATCAAATACTTCATCATAAAATCTTAGACCTTCTTCATTTGGTTCTTCTTCAATTCCTTTTGGAAAGATTCTTGACCATGCGATAGACATACGGAAAACTTTAAATCCCATTTCTCCCATCAACGCAATGTCTTCTTTATAATGATGATAGAAATCACTTGCGATATGGTTTGGATAATACAATCCATCTTCCCATGTACGTGTAATCTTACGCGGTGTCGTATGGGTACCATTTGTCAACATATCCGCAGTACTTGGTCCTTTTCCACCTTCGTTCCATCCACCTTCATACTGGTTAGCAGCCGTAGCTCCACCCCCATAAAAACCCTTCTTTAAATGCCATAATGTTCCTCCCAAATAATCTAATCAGAATTACCTGCTACATACAAAAATCCAAGCAACATTTGTACCATCATCTTTGGAGCCTTTTCTCCCAAAGATGTTTGTAATATATTCTTCAAAACACCATATACAGATTGTTTCCCATATAACTCTTCAATTTGTTTACAAACAATCTGTATATTATCTTTTCCTATAAAATCACGTACAAATAAAATTTGTTGTTTTTTTTTTCACTTAACTCTATAGAAATTGGCAATTCATCTCTTATTTTCTTTTCTTCGCGTTGATTTACAAGTTCTTCTTTTGAAAGCTCTTTATCTTTAGAAATTCTAAACGAGTATATTGTTCTAGTGGTGCTTCATTCTCTAAAAGTAATTTTCTCATTTTTCTATCATGGAGATTTCTATATCTAAATCATTCATATTATTTTTTTGATATGGGTCTTCCCATAAATCAAATAATTTATTACCAAAACGATAGGACGAAAACATTGAAGTTGCTGGAACTTTTAATACAGGGTATTTTTAAAACAATTAAATGTTGTATCTAATGTAGCCTTCATCAGTTTATTTTCTTCAAAGTAATTTCGCATTCTTGTAGGCATCAATGTATATTCATATAATGGAGAATTTGTTTCATCAATAGCTGATCTCATGTATACATATCTTCCATCACAGACATTTACATGTCCACCAAAACTTCCAAACAGAACAGCTTCATGTATCTTTTCGTCTTTATCCAATACTTGATATAGATCTTTACCTAGCATAGACTCCGGTTTTTCAATGCCAAAATAGCCTAATAGAGTAGCTGGTATATCAATTGTTTGTGCTAATTGATCCTTCTCTCCATGGGAATCTGGTTTTCTAGGATCATAGTAATAAAATGGCAAATGTACAATTTCATTATAAGAAGGCTGCACATTTTTTCCCCACCAATCATGTTCTCCCATCAAAAAGCCATGATCTGTATTTACAATCAGCATCGTATCTTTCCATAAGTCATGTTTATCAAATACATCTAAAAACTTTACCTAGATAGGTATCACACATTGATATCAATGCTGCATATCGAATAATTGCTTGTTTCTTATCTTCTTCACTTTCACATACAGGAGCATAAGACGGCCATTCAAAAATAACATCGTCTCTTATTTTTCTCATATAGAATCTAAATATTTTTTGTGGAACATAGAATGGTTCATGTGGATCAAAGGCTTCTATTTGTAAAAACCAGTTATCCTCATCTTTATTTTGATTAAGAAATTCAATGCCAGCCTCAAAAAGTCTTAACACTTGAAAAATCCTCTTCTTTTATCATACGTGTTCTATTCGCATGATTAAAATAAAAGCTTTCTCCCATTTTTGTAGATTCCAACTGTTTAGGAATATTTAGTCTATTTTGATTGTTAACAATTCCTACCCAGCGATCTCCTTCCTGACCACGGAATCCTTCCCATGTTGTATATCTTGGCAAATATGTTGCCCCGCCATCTTCCCAGTAATGTGAATGATCCGTAACAATATGTGTATAAATATGGTTCTTTTTTTAAAGCTTCAAAACACGAAAAATCAAATGGTTCCATCGGTCCCCAGCTTCTATGTAAAAAGTTATATCTGCCTGTATGAAGTTCTCTTCTTGCTGGCATGCTGAAGAGAACCGGCATAAAACGAATTAAATTGTACTGCTTTTTCTTTTAATCTTTCAAAATTGGGTGTCTGTACCCAGTCATTCCCATACGTACTTAAATATCTTCTACTTAACGTATCAAACATGACCATGACAGCTTTCATAATATTCCTCCTAAATCGCAATAGCTAAAACTTCTTTATTTTGTTCTGCTTTTTTCATCATTAGAAGCTACAACATCTAAAAATGAAGATGCATTTGTTACTACAAACATGACGGTATCATCATATCCCTTGTTTTTCAAGTATGCCTGGTCAAATTCTACAAGTAATTGTCCTTTCTTTATATTTTCCCCTTGTTTGACATGACTGATAAACCCTTCTCCTTCTAATTGCACAGTATCAATACCAATATGAATTAACAATTCTGCATTTGCTTTCGTTTGAATCCCTAATGCATGTCCTGTTGGGAATACAGTTACTGCAGTTCCATCGCAAGGAGCATAAACTTTTTCCTTCTGAAGGTTTAATTGCAATCCCTTTTCCTATAGTTCCAGAAGCAAACACAGGGTCATCAACAGATTCTAAAAACAATTTCTCCTTGTACTGGTGTCACGTAGATTTCTTGTTTAATTAGATCTTCTTCATTAAGTTTTTCATTTTCTTTAACTTCTTCTACTGTATTTGTATTTTTATATCCAAATAGCCAAGTTAATACAAATCCACATGTCATTGCTACCAAGATTGCAATGATAGCTCCATAGAATCCCATATCCATACCTGTTTCAGGATTGATATAAGCTGGTAATGCAAAGATTCCTAATCCGCCTTGTGTATATGTGCAACAATTAAAGAATCCCATAACTCCTCCACCAATACTAGCAGAAATACATGTAATAATAAATGGTTTTTTCAAAGGTAATGTAACACCATAAATAGATGGTTCACTTACACCAAAGAAACTTGATATAGCAGCAGGTAATGCTGTTTTTTTCAATTTTGCATCCTTTGTTTTTAAATAAATAGATAAAACTACCGCAAATGTTGTAAATGGAACTGTCAACATATTACAAATTACATTTTCGTAGCCATATGTCATCATATTTGTAAGAGCAATTGGCGAAAGTCCCTGATGAATGCCAAACATAACTAGCACTTGCCATAATCCACCAACGACCATACCAGTTAATACAGGGCTAATATTACGAATAGACATAATGAATAATCCAATTAACTGACTAGCCCAAGTCGCAATAGGTCCTACTAAAACTAGAGTAATAATAACAGTGATAATCAAAGTTGTAGCAGGGACAAAGAACATTTTTATTAATGTTGGAGTGATTTTTCTCATTAATTTTCAACTTTTGAACCTATAAAGTCGCAAAATGACAGGCAATACACTATTTGCATAGTTCATCATAATAATTGGAATTCCTAAAAAGTCGCTGTTACATTAGATTCAAGAGGAGTTCCACTTAATACAGTAAACAAAGGTTCTCCGCCCTGTAATGCCGCTATATTTGGATATAACAAACATGCCCCCACTGCCATACCAACAAATTTATTTAAACCAAATTTTTCAGCCGAACTATATCCTAAGAAAATAGGGAAGAAGTAGAACAAACAATCTCCTATACCATTTAAAATAACATAAGTACTAGAAGTCATTTCTAACAATCCAATGCTTGCCGGAAAACACTCAATCCTTTAATAATACCACAAGCACATAAAAGCCCTAATACCGGCATGAAAATTCCTGATACGATGCCAACAAACTTATTAAATAATCCTGATTCTTTTTCATCATTTTGCGTCGTAGATGACGTTGTGTTGTTAAATCCACCAACTTCCACTACTGTATCAAATACATCTTCTACATGATTTCCAATTACTACCTGATATTGTCCACCCTTTTGAATGACAGAAGTAACACCATCATTTTTTCTAATGCTTCTTTATTCGCTTTTTGCTTCATCTTTAAGCTTGAAACGAAGACGTGTAATGCAGTGTGTTAAAGAAATAACATTTTCTTTTTCCGCCTACATTCTCAATAATAAATTTTGCTAAATCTTCATATTTCTTCATATACATTCTCCTTATTTTTATAAAAAAGATCCACGATGAAAAAACTATCTTTCATCTATGGATCCTGCCCCATCATTGGGTTACACTTCCTTCATTTTCTATTTAAGATTCTTTCAATATGAATAACTAAATACGTAATTTCATCATCGCTTACACTACATTTTAATTTCTTTTCCAAATAACTTCTAACCTTTTGAGCTATTTCAAAGGATTCTTGATATGTTTGCTTAACCATTTTAAATAATGGATTATCATCATTAAGCTGTTTATCTGCTAAAACCCTTTGAATGAAAAAGCGAACATGTGTAATTAAACGCTGATAATTTAAATCATCTAAATTATCTATAATTTTTGCCTGATAACGCAATATCTGCATAACTTCATCCATTAAACGTATAACATCTGAACTTCTTTTAACTGTTGTGCTATCCATTTCTGCATTAATGATATGCATAGCTATAGAAGCTATTTCATCATCATTCAACTCACATTCGAATTCATCCTCTAGCAATTCAACAACTTTCTTTGAAACTTGATATTCTTTTGGATAATACTGACGTACTTCCCACTTTAACGAATTCTCTGGAAGAATCCCTTTTTCAACACGCTCTTTTACAAAATTAATGTGATCGGTTAAAGTAATATAAATAAATTGCTTAATTTTCTGTTTAGAACTTGTTGAACATATTCTATGATTTCTACAGCTATGTCAAAAGTATTGCTGAGGAATCATTTCTATCATTTGTTCTAACTGATTTTTTTTCCTGAACAGAGGAGAAAAACTCTTTCTATTTTATTTTCTGGTATTTCTTGACCAACCTTTATGCTGTATGCAATACCTAAACTTATAACTACATACTCACGTCTCATATCATCTGTAGCAATAACAACATTATTGTTCAATACCTTTTTACTTTCAATCAACCACCTTCTTTCCCTCTAACAAACAAAAGACCAAAGACAAAAGGAATTCATCCTTTCAATCCGGTGTCCTGCCTAATTAAAGTAACACGCCTCAATTGAGATATATTCTGTTAACGGTTACATTATATACATCAATATACTTTATGTCAATATTTTCTAGCTAAATTTATTCATTTTAACTTATTATTTTTGTCCTATGTTTTAATTATTGCATTTAGATATATAAATACTCTATTATATGATTTCAAAAAGCTTTAACACCTCAAAAAAAATCGTGAATATTCGTTCCTTTTCTGCTGAGTTTTTCAAATTCAGCGATACTCTTCACATCAACTGAATAATCAGATTTATTGACTTTTATTTTATTTTCTACAACAGCATTATTTTTCTTGATTTTTAGATAGCATAATACTATAGTGATTATCTCCGCTATTTAATAAAGTATAAATATTTTCATCTGCTTTGAACTTTGAAATATCTTTATATCCAAAATTATCCACAATAAATCTATAAATGTCTTGTTCCTGATACTTAGAAGAATGTAAACATGCAACATACTCAAAATCCGGACAATTTATAATTAAAATATGTGGAATGCCTTTTTTTATTTTGGTTATTACAATATTCAAAGATACATTTTAAATTCTCCTTTTCACTTGAAATATGTGCAGCCCTATCTCCATCAATCACAATAAATTTTGCAATACAATTAGCATTCCCATCAACCTTGATTTTAGATAGAAAACTACTATATCCTCCACCCCTCATATCAATTTGGTTTTAAGACCAAAGATAATTTTTTATCTTTTTTTCAATGATGAGAAATAACAAGCTTCTGTACTCCCTTCACAAAAAACTTTTAAACCTTTTTGTATTTCACGAGTTCGTTTAGATTTCTTCACTTGCTGTGCCTCCCAAAAATACCTTTTAAATAAAATTCATAGACTTTCGATGTTTCGTATCTAATTTCTGGGAATTGCGCTAAAGAGTAAATTTCTGACTCTAATGTTTCAACACTTTTTTGTGACAAAATAGATTTGTTCTTTCATATAATTTTTCAAATCTAAATGAAGTACATTATGTGAAGTAAAAATAAACTGTCCAGTATGTTCCATCCCATTTATATAAGAAATTACCCTGTCTGATAATATCGGATTTAACACCCTGTCCATTTCATCTGCTAATACGACTTTATTTTCATATACTACTTTAAAAATTTGAATTGCCCATGCGAAAAATTCTCTTACTCCACTGGAGTCTCTACTTAATTCACGAGAGAAAAATCTCCCATCTTTTCCTTTTCTATATATTTTTGTTTTCATAAAAGGATCTTCAGGATTAATTTCAATCTTCTTTATACTATAATCAATTAATTGAAATATTTCAAAATATCTAGGATCTTTTAAAAATTTTTAAATCATCTTGTTCCTTCATCAATGTTTTATATAAATCATAATTAATTTGATATGTTTCCGGACAAATCTCATTTTTCATAATATTAATAAATCGAATTGCTTTTTCACATCCTAAAATTGCTAGTTTTGTTACATACAATACTACATTTCTATCTATTCCATTATCTTCCAAAACTGACTTGTCAATTCCTAACAATTCTCCATTGCCTACATTGACTTTATTTTTTTTTACTTGTGCCTTTATACTGCATTTTCCATCCCTGCATTTCTCTGTATCACAATCAATATTCTCATCTTCTCTTTTTAACTCAAATACCAATTTTCTGCTTTTCCCTTTTGGTAGAACAAGAAAGTTTTTCATACACAATTCCTATAAAATCAAAAATTAAATCATAGGAAAATATATATTTTTCATCTGTAACTTCAATAAAAAACTGTTGTTTCGTATTTGATTCTTTAGCACATCCATCCGCTAAATTACTACTGTTAATGGTGAATTCTCTTGAAATAACTGCATCATTCTCAATAAAAAACTTTTTTAAAATAATCAAAACTTCTGACAAAGTTAGATTTACCTCCAGCATTTTCTCCTACAATTACTGCTGTTGTTTTTGAACATCATATCCATTATCTAATTTAACAAAATTGTCAGGAAATCGATTCTTTACCTTAGTGGAAGGTGCTAACATAGAAAACTCTGCAGTTTCATTAAAGACATAAAATTCTTAAAACAAAAATTCAGTAACATAATGATTCCTCCATATATTTCTTGATTTTATTATACACTTCCATAATTCGTTTATCAAACCATTTTTTCTGTTTTATATATACTAATATAGTGTAATTTATGAATATTTTTTATATATATAACATTATTTTGGTTTATTATCAGTTTTTATACTCTTCTTTCTTTTCCAGTAAGGGCTATAGTTCATCATATAAAAAGAACATCCCTCAAACAAACTGCCTAAGAATGCCCTGTTTTACATAAAATTTTATTAACTTATTCTTTATGTGCAAATAAATCCAAAATATCTGCTTTGGACATCGTAGAAAAGAACCATCGTTTCCTTCCACAAAACTATCCGCAAGATCTTTTTCTGCTGTTGCAGCTTTTCAATCTTTTCCTCAATAGAATCTTTCATGATCATACGATACACCTGCACATTTGCATTTTGTCCAATACGATGTGCACGATCGGTTGCCTGATTTTGTGCTGATACATTCCACCATGGGTCAATGTGAATAACTGCTTCTGCTGCCGTAAGGTTCAAACCAGTTCCCCTGCCTTTAAAGAAATCAAGAATACTGGTGTATCATCTTTTTGGAATGCCTCTACCATTTCTCTTCGTTTTTCCTTGTTTGTACTTCCTGTTAGCATATAATAAGGGAAGCTTCTGCTTATCTAACTCCTGCGCAAGTAGATCCATTAAGGAAGTAAAGGAAGAAAAAATCAATATTTTCTTATTATTTTCATGAAGTGTATTTACCAAATCTATACAAGCCGGTAGTTTACTGGAAGGAGTTGTGATGCCTTCAAAAACCAATCGGGGATCGCAGCAAATCTGACGAAGCCTTGTCAGCATCGCTAAGATTTCAATTTTTCCAATACTGTTTTGATCTAGTTTCTGTTTTAACTCTTTATTTACCTGCATAGCATTCGCAAAATACAGTTTTCTTTTCTTCTTCACTAAAATCAATCAAATACTGATGATCCACTTTATCAGGAAGTTCTGTTAATACATCTTTTTTCGTTCTTCGTAAAATAAATGGAGATACCAGTCGTTTCAATGCCTTATTTGCCTTTTCATCCTGCTTGGATACAATTGGTATTTCATAATGTTTTCTAAAGTGTGCATAACTAAATAAATAACTGGCATTAAGAAATCAAAAATGCTCCAAAGTTCCGACAATGCATTTTCAATTGGTGTTCCACTTAACGCAAAACGATGCGCCGCCTGCAGCTGTTTCACACATTCTGCATTTTTTGTTTTCTGATTTTTAATATTCTGTGCTTCATCTAGTATAACCGTATCAAACATTATATCTTTATACTCTTCAATATCATTACGTAAATAATCATAAGAAGTAATATAGACATCAACATGTTCTTTATGAATCAAATTCTTTCGATTTGTTTTATTTCCAGTAATGATACAGCTAGACAGTGTTTTAGAAAACTTCTGAATTTCATCCTGCCAATTGTAAATCAAAGATGCGGGTGCTACTACAAGGAATTGTTTTCCATCATCCTTTTACACTATCTAACATACAAATTACCTGCAAGGTTTTGCCTAACCCCATCTCATCTGCCAAAATACCATTGAATTTATAGTGGTACATGGTCAACAGCCATTTCACACCGATTTTTGATAATCTCGAAGAATATCCATATAATCTTCATTTACCGTATAACGAATTTTATTGTTTTGGAAATTTTCAATATATTGTTTCAATGCCTCATCACGATTGATTTTTAAACTGCTGTTTTCTTTTAAACGCTCATCTAAGGAAAGGGAATGAAAAGCATCCAGTTTTTAAAGTTCCATTCTTAATATTTTTCTCTGATAAATCATAATCTTCCAAAAGACTTTCAATATCTTCTAGCTGTTCACTCTCTAAATGCAAAATCTGTCCTGATTTTAAACGTGTATAACGTTTTTTCTTTTTCATGGCTTTTAAAATAGTACCAATTTCTTTTTTCATATCAAAATCTTCGGTATGAAAACTGATTTCCAACAAATTATTATTTAAATGTACCCCTGTTGTAATTGTATAATTGGTTTTTTACCAAGTTTCTTTAATGCGTCACTAACATAAACATCACAGATTTTTTGTAATGCCGGAACATTGTTTTTGTAGAAAAGATATTGTATCATCCTCATCGATATTCATAAAGAATGCATTTTCTTCCTTATCTTTATAAACACTTTTTTTCATCTAATACCGATAATAATATTTCTATATTTGCGTTTGTTTCATAATTCTGATTTGTTAGTAACGCTACTTTTTGTTCCTGTTCATCATATGCTACTGGTTGAAAAGATATTGTATCTGCATCATATACATCTCCATATAATTCCGGCTTATGTACAATACAGTTTTCTGTTTTTATCTGTGGAAGAAGATCTTCTCCTTCTACAATATTTAAATTGGCTTGTATATGACGGAATATTTTATCATAAAATTCAGGATAATCATCAAGTGAAACAAATAAACGTTCTTGTGTCTGTATGATAAACATTTCTAAAAGTTCAAAAATGATGCATGAAAACGGACCAGTTCTCCATCTTTAAACTTATAAAATAGTTTTCTCCTCCTATGATAAACTCTGTATTTCTTGTCTCAAAACAAAGCAAATCTTCTTCCTTTGTTACCCCCACACAAAATTTCATTTCTTCCGCTGGTTTTTTCGGATACATGATATCGTAAAAAGAATCCGTCATTTCATAAGAGTTTAATGGATACAAATAACGTCCAGATAAAAATTCTCTATCCATCATGATACATTTCTCCATAAAGTGAATAATTTTTTTAGAGTGCTCATCAAATTTTTCAATATCATGTACAAAGGCTAAGTTTTTCCCATATTTTACATATTGTTTTCGTTCTACTGCCTGAACAAAATTTGGAATATCTTTAATTACATATTTCTTCTCACATCCAACTTTAAATCCTACACGAAAGTCTTGAAAACCACTTCCCTCCTTATTTATTTCAATCGAATATATTTTTTGTATCCAGACAGGAATTTATGGTTTTTCATGTACCTGCTGCTTTTTTCTTATACAGTTTATCCAGTGCGTGTTTTGACTGCATACGCAAAAATTCCAGTTCCTTCTTTCGTTTATATGCAGCATAACCCTGCATTTCATATGTATTTTCCCATTCATAATCTTGTGCTTCTTTACCTTCTAAAAAATCACAGACAGCTAATATATGAGGACAGTATTTTCGTAAAGAATAAGGATTAAATTCTTTACAATTACATTCAGAGTAATAATGTTCCACCCGATTATACTCTACCCTAAGGGATACATCGTAAAAAGCATCCCCCCTGCTTGCATACAGCATCAATATGATAGGAATCCCATCCTTCATTACTTACATCTAACTTTATCACTTGAATATCATTAAGACTTCTCTGTAAATTTGTTCTGTCTGTTTTTGTTGTAATATTAAAGCTTTTTAATAATTTAAATTTCATTCCGATTCCTCTTTTTATTTATATTTATTTTACCATATTTTCTATAAACATACTGTGTCAATTTCCATGTGCTGTCACTTTTGCATTTCGTTTTGAAAGCTTATTGTATCTTTTAACTCAATATTATAAAATATAAAAAAAAAGGAGGAATCCCTATGGCAACAAAGAAAAACATAAGAAAAAAAAAAAGAATATATCTTCTAAACCATCCTTTTATGATACATTTTATGAAACTAAAGAATCCAGTATAGAGGAATACATTCAGCAATTAGCAGATGCAGGATTTCAAACTTCTAAAGAAGAAATCTTAAAACAATATGAAACACTAACTTCTGTTGAAGATTTAGTATTAAGCGTTTCTCCGACACATCGAACTGTATATCAAAAATTATTACTTAAACTCATTCCTGAACAATATGATCTACACACTTTATGTGATCCCTATTATATTTATGCAGATGCGCTTTCTTTATCAAATACAGAAATGGAAATACAGGAAGAAATTACTGAAATTTATAAGCTGATGAAACGTATTGAAAAACATGTATGCACAGCAGAAAAAAGATTTAATGTATTTTCATCATGTTTATGATTTCGATATTACTACTTTTTAGTAACTGCCTTTATACGATATGCCAGCATTTGTCCAAATGATGAACAGATGCAGGAAGCAGAAAATCAGGCGAATAACCTTCTTTCCATTTATAAGAAAAACCAAAGCTTTTTTGCGGATATGAAAGCCGCCCTGTTATGTGGTTATGCAGCATCTGGTAATATAGAAATTGCGAACGAGAAAAAAGAAGAATTGTTAAACATGTATCCAAAAGAACCTTACTTTGTATATTACAGTTTACTGCATGGTATCGCATCATCAAAAAATATTGACAAGTTTGAAGATTTCTATAAAGAAGCAATGAAATATATGGTATTCTCAGCAGAGGCACAAACATTCAAAGATCAAATCACACTTTTTATATAAAGCATATGAAGAATATCTGAAAGGAGCCAAAGCATGAGAATTCAAGAGCTAGCTTCCTATCGAAGTGAAAAAAACTTTTCATCTCCCTTTTTATGCAGAGTTGTTTTGTGACGATATATGGGGGAGATAATGGAGAAGACTGTGCAAGTGTAACGATTCACCCTACAAAAGAAGGATGGCATCTTCATTACATACGTACACAAAGTGGAATTCCTTATCCTTTGCCCCACATACCAGTAAAATCATTGATGAATATGAAAAGATGTAAACGATGAACAATTTTATGACTACCTACTGCTTCATAATTTACAAGAAGCTTTTATGGACTATATCACCACAGTGTAATATCTGTGGCTTTTTTATGAAGAATAAAAACTTAACTATAAAAGACAGTGAATAAGCTAACTCTACCATTCGTAGATTGTCTCTTAAGGTAAAAACCATTACAATACCAATAGGAGGGAATACTATGAAGCAAATAAGTAATGAAAAATTTGGGCAGTTTCTTGTTGAACTGCGAAAAGAAAAAGAAATGACACAAAAAGAACTGGCTGAAAAACTATTTGTATCGGATAAAACAGTAAGTAAGTGGGAATGTGGAAATGGTATGCCAAACATTGCGCTTCTTGCCCCTATTGCGGATGTATTTGATATTAGTGTAGCTGAATTATTACAAGGAGAAAAAATAGAAAGTAATGAAAATCTAACTACATCTTCAGCAGAATCCTTAGATGTATCTTTACAAAATGCGATTCATAAAAGAAAAAGAAATGGATACTTGCATTTCTTATTACATTGATTATCAATGGTATAGAAATAATCTTATTATATACATCTAAGATTCCTATCAAACAAATAGAAAATAGTTTCTATATCACTTCTTTCATGCTTTTCTTTGCGCTTTGGTCTTGTGTCTTTGCGAAAGAGTTACTACCTATATATTACGATCAGAATAAAATTAATTTTGTTTCCTAGGGAATATTTAGAATTCATATGACGGGTTTATCATTCAACAACAATAACTGGATACATGTATTAACTGTTTTACGAGTATTTACTTTATGTTGTGCCATTTTATTTCCATTCCTTTGTTATCTTAGCTTTCTTCTTGGATATGCTGCTTTATGGAAAGATATAACCAAACCAATTCTTCTTATTTTATCCATAGGTTTATGTGTTATAACTTACATTGTTGGGAAAAATATGAATAAATTTATTTCATTGGCAGGTTAGAAATAATCTGTTTTTTATTAGTAACAATGTAAATTCATAATGTTTATCGTTTTAGAATTAACATATTTTTCTCTTTTTCAACCATCACATTTATTATAGATCGTATGTTTAAACAAAGGAAAATACTTCCATAACAATAACATATCCAAAAATCGCAGTTCGTTTAATATCAATATATCCAAAAATCGCAAAACTTTTTTCTCCCTAAACCTCCAATAATCGCAATTTAAATGTTTTCTTAACTTTTACATTAAGAATATAAAAAAGCGCGAGTATGCATTATAAGCACAGCTTCACGCTTTTTTTTTTTTATTTAACTTCTGTCAAAATCTTTTGTACTTTTGGAAGAACATACTGGCTATATCCTTTATCTTTTGTTTTATCTACCATCATTGTAATTGCGATATTTTCATTTACTGCACTTACCCATCCGATAGTTTCTTTTCCATTATCAATTTCAGCTGTTCCTGTTTTTCCAGCTGCATTGGTTGGATTACTTCCATAATGATTCATCGTTGCCTGCAAGTCTTTGTATACGATATTTGCCGTTTCTTTACTGTAGGCATTCTTTACCATTGTTTTTGTTTCGTTATTACTATATACCAAATATGGCTGAAGTATCGTTCCATCATTTACAAGAGAGGTGTAGATACTTGTTAGATGAAGAGGAGAAATCTGCAAATCTCCTTGTCCATATCCTGTTGCACATAATTTCTGTATATCTTCCATCTTATCCCCATAAGTAGATTGCTGGACACCAAGTTCAAAATTTATTTTTTTATTAAAGCCAAAGGTATCTAAATAGGAAGTATAAGTTTTACTTCCAATCTTATCAACCAGCTGTGCAAAATAAATATTATCAGAATAAATCAAAGCATTTTTAAATTGCTTGGTTCCGTATATTGTTCTGTAGTAGTTACATAATTATTTCCCCAGCTTTTGTCTTTTGCCATTTCTCTACTTTTTCAATGGCTGTATTTTCATCAATTGTTTTACTATCTAAACCAATAGCTGCACTTATCATTTTAAATGTAGAACCTGGTGTATATACAGAAGTTATACGATTCATGAAAGGATTGTCTTTATTTTCATTTAAGGCTTTCCATGTTTTATTATCCATACCTAATGCAAAGTCTTGTGGATCATAGGAAGGCGTACTAACTAGAGCTAATACTTCTCCTGTTTTTGAATCCATAACAACGCTGCTTCCAGCATCATTTTTTTAATTGTTCGTATACAGCTTTTTGTGTATTGACATCAATTGTGGTACGAACATTTTGCCCATTTTTAGCTTCTTTTTTTGCAATCTGTTTTTTACATTTCCATTTTGATCATAAATGAAAATCACAGCACCATCGTTTGCTTTTAGCTTATCTTCATAAACGGCTTCTAAACCGCTTTTCCCAATTACACTATTTGAAGTATAACCTTTTCCTTTATTCTTTTCTAAATCTTCTGCAGTTACATTTTGAACATATCCTGTAACATGCGCCAGCATTTCTCCATATGGATATATACGCCCCGTACTTTCCTGAACAGAAACACCTTCTAAGTTACCTAACTCTTGAGAAATCGCGTTATTATCTTTTCAGAAATCGTTTTTACAGGAATAAACATTCCTTCCTGTACCCATCCTGCGTCTAATGCCTGTTTTATAGAATCTTCATCAATCAAAAGAATCTCTGCCAGTTTTTCTGTGTATCTTGTGTCGCCTTAGGTCCGGCTACCATACCAACAGAATACACAGTTCCCTCTGTTGCCAAAGCTGTTCCATTTTCGATCTTCAATCGTTCCACGTTTTCCTTTTTTCTGTCTGTACACTTACATAGTCACTGTCCGCAAGATCTGGAAATACATAGGTACTGTTCCAATCTATCTTATAACTACTTGTATCATCTTTTTCTTTTACTAAATTAGCTTCATGCGTAAAAGAAATTTCCCCTGCCATTGTCTGCAGAGATTCTTCATACGTTACAATACCATCTTTTTCATCTGTTACATTAATTTCTATATTGCTTGCCTCAATTCCACTAAAGATATTACTATAGCGCTTTACAAAATCATCTTTCGCCCAGTTTGCTTTTTGCATCTTTACTTAAATATGGATACATTTCTTCATACTTTCCTTCTTCAAGCAAAGCAGCGTATTCCTCAAAAGTTTTCTTTGGACTTTCTTTACCTATGATTAGAAAAACCGCAATTCCTATCACAGTTACAGCAGCTAAAACAACGCTGCCAATCATCAAAAAACTTTTTTTTGTTATCATTTCTCATACAAACACTCCCAATCAAACAATTATTTCCTCTATGGTAAGAATAGCATGATTTCCTAATTCTAACAAGAAATCGAACAAAAGCAAATTGTAGTTTTTACTTAACATTTCGTAAGCAATTCTTTTCTAAAAGAAATTATACAATTTTTATTGCATACATATTACTTTTTTAAAATTAAAGAAAAGAAGGTACTACAACAAATGCTCATACCTTCTTATTGAAATATTTTATCATTATATAAAACAGCAGGATGTTTAGGGCGATAAATTTTAGATAATGTATGATAATAGGAGGACTTTTCTTTATCATGTAACATCCAGTAACAAACGCATAACTGTATAGAAGGTAAGAATTCATAACAATCTTCTCTAATAAAAGCTCCTTCTTTATCTTTACGATTTCTTTTTTTAAAGCGAGCTGATACCAGAAAACAGCTTCCTTATATTCTTCATAATACATGAAACATTCACCAATACAGCAGCATATTTCTGCTCTTGGTTCATCATATAGAAAACTTTGAAAATACATCAAAAGTGCATTTTCTTTTATCTTTTAATATTTGATAAATCCTACCTAATATTTCACAGGCACCAATCTTATATTCTATCCATATATTTTTATTTAGTACCTGTTTTAATACAGATAGTGCTTTTTGATATTCTTTGTGTTCGTACAGTTCTTTACCATAGTAATATAAATCTCTTGCGGTAAACAAAATATTTTTTTTTTTTGCTTTTCATATAAAGAAAGATTACGTAATGTATCTTTTTTGTCTTTTAGGATCATGAAAGATTTTAATAGGACTATATACAATATTTCCGTTTATATTTAAACATTCATGTACAATTCCTATCCAATTAAAATTACATTCTCTTTTTACCATTCTTTCCCGATAAAATAAGATAAAGGATGATTGTTTTTCATCTACGGATACCACATATTTCATCATTACTGCATCTACATCACGATGCAATTCTTTTTTTAAGCAGAGGATGTTTTCACAGGCTTCTTTATTGATGACATCATCTGCATCAAGCCAAAATATATAGTCCATGTTTGCTTTTGAAAAAGAAAAAATTTCTTGCTTCACTGAAATCATCGTTCCATACATAGTCATAAATTTTTTTCTGTATAAGGCTTTGCGATTTCTTTTGTAGAGTCCATACTTCCTGTATCTACAATAATGATTTCATCCGCAAATTGTTTTACACATGAAAGGCAGCGTTTTAGCACTGCCTCCTCATCTTTACTATCATGCATACACTAATCGTAATCATTTCTAACAAATTTGTACAACACTTAACATTGCATTTGTGCAATCGCAATAACTGTAGCTGATACCTGGCTGATCTCCATCAAAACATAACTGAATGCAGTCTTCATCTTTTTAAGCGAACAAGGGCACTTCCACTTACAACACTGCATTCAGACATAACTGGCTGACGTGATTCTTCTAGACATTCATGGTTTATCATTAACATGAACACACCTTCACAGCCTTCCAAATGATCAATTGTAATACTGTATTGAATTAGGTATAATCCTTCTTTTCTAGCAATCAAGGCATCTCCATCTTCACTTACAGAAAATCCATCTAAAATATTGCTGCATTCAAAACGTACAGCTTCATTTGGACATATTTCCATATCCTTCATCGTATATAAACTTCCTGCCGCAAAAAGAAACTTCACATTTTGGTCCTTCTGGTCCTCTTGGACCTTGTGGTCCCATAGGTCCTGTTGGTCCCATTTCACCCTGTGCTCCTCTAGGACCCGTAATTCCTTGTGGGCCTATTGGTCCTTGTGGGCCTGTTACTCCCTGTGGACCTCTTGGTCAGGCAAACCTTCCTTTCCCTGCATACCCTGCAATCCTCTAGGACCTTGTTCCCCTCTTGGACCTCTTTTTTTCTTCTAGATGATCATCACATTCTCGATTGCATCTGCAATCACAATCATTCATAAAATCATAATCACACATATCATCGTCATAATAATTGTTTCGCATAGTACAAACTCCTTTCTCAGGCTTTTATCCTGTACATTTTTATTTATATGCACAAGATAGTGTTTTTGTCCCATGAAATTTAAGAAAAGAGAAAATTAATTTCATAAAGTCAATACTTTTTGATACTATAAAATTAATGAAACAAGCTACTAAAAAGGAATCACTCTTAAGTATTTTCCTTAAGATGACTCCATTAGATATAGACACAAAACTAATAGCTTACAGATCTTTACAATATTAATCTTCATCAAATAAAGCTTTATGAATACAGGCCTGTGCTTCATTTGCCTTATCTTTTCTTACATAAACCTTATATGCAATCTGAAGTCCCTCATCCTTTGCATATACATCCGCAATCTTTGTGGTTTTTAATATGTAATCAATATTGCAATGTTCTAATGAAAAACATGCTTTTCTCATATTTTCCTCATTATAAGTCATAAAAACTACTGTGCGATTAAAGATAGTCAACATAAAAAGCACCTCCCTTGTATATTTAAACTATATCACAAAGCATAGAATAATCATAAAAAGCCATAATTTTCTCACGACTTGTATCCTCACATTGACATATTTTTTAAATATATCAATATTCTATTTACCTTAGCAAAAAAAAGAAGCCTCTTCGTATAAAAAGCATACAAAGAGGTTTTCTGTATGTAACTCTAATGTAAAAGTATTCCTGTTAGTTCTTCTATTTCTTTCGTCGAATATCCTTTTTCCTGCATTTTTTGCTATTGCAATTTTTTTTTTCTTCATCTTTACCTTCAATTCCAGTCTTTTTCGATGGCCTCTTCAGGAGCAAGATTTTCTTCTCCTTCTTTTCTAACTCCCATCATATTGATGAATCCATCTGTAATTTTTCGTGTCCATCTTTGTTCCCATCTCTTCGTTGCTTCGCACATGTTGATTTCCTCCTCATCTTTATGTTCTTTTACATAGTTTAATATTTCTTCATTTTCCGTTATTGTTCCTACCAGTTCTGCTGTATCTCTTCCTACTTTTATATTCGCATAATACCTTTGCAGTTCTTCTACTTTATCACTGTATAAAAGCTGTATGATCTTTATGAAATTAAAGATATCCTGATTTTGAAATGTATTTCTGCAAGTTCCTATTTCCAGCAGCTTCATAGGATAGTCATTGAATCTTTTTCCATCCATTTCGGCATATCCACCATCATGTCTTTTAGACTTCTTTGCCCCATCCCATGGTGCTTCTCCATAATATATGACTAGTGTAAATACTGGATGAATACGATCCTTTTTCGCATTTTAGAAAGATATTCACTGTCTTTCCTGTTTTTTCTCGTATTTACAAACTGTCTGCATTCTGCTTCATAGGTCAAAGTATCATACATCATCACACGCAAAGGCATTGCATAATGGATACTGGATTGATTTTTCAACCCCATAAATCACATATTCACAGTCTCCTGCAGATTTTCGGATAACATCTCTTACTCTTGCAAGGGGAATCTTCATCCCCTGCGTATGGATATACAGCGATGAATCCGTATCAAGTTCTTCAAATCATCAGGTTTAACAACCTGTATGCCATTGTATATGCCTGTGTTAATTAAATCCGCAAAGCGATCATTATTTTGAAATAAGATTTTAGTGCGATATCCTGTTTTCCCATCTTCATCAGCTCCTCTTTTGATACTTCTTGATCGGATATAATATTGATGAAGGAAAGATAAGAGATATCCATCTTCATTATAAAATAAGAATATTGTTTGTCTATACCGATATCGTGATATATGGAAAGCATGATTGGATACACCTTATCCTTTTCACTATACATATACGAAACCAATAGGTAAAAAAAAAAAATACTCATTAAAATGAATCTTTAGATTTATTAGGAGTCAAAGAGCGATTTTCGATTTAAAATTGAACATTATAAAATAAACAACAACTTTATTAGTATTTATATGACTACTTTTTTTAATCATCAATCTCAAAGTAACCGCAAAATAAAACAGTGTATATAAAATAAAGCAGAAAGAGTTTATAATTGTATTCTCCTTCTGCTTTTATTTACAATATGCTTTTGTCTGTTTGCTCCAAGGCAAGAACATATCAAGGGATTCAGGATGTTTTATTAGATCCTGACTAGGAAGATAGGTAAATATGAAACTTAGATATCTGTATGGATCTATTCCATTCCTTTCGCTGTTTCTATGATACTGTATACTGCTGCACTTGCCTCTGCTCTTTTTTGGGCTCGCTGAAAACAACCAGTTTTCCGGCCTGTCGTAAAGGGACGTATCGTCCTTTCATCTAAGCTGTTCGTCATCGGCAATAATCCGTCATTCAGATATTCGCTCAATCCTTTTTTATGATTCTGCGCATATCCGATCGCCTTTGCTATCTTCGATCCATTAGATACAAGAGTCAGATTCTTTTCACACCATTTGAAGAATTCCTCTACTACTGGTTTCGATCTTTCCTGTCGTATCCTTGCTTTCTCTTCCGGTTCTAGTTTGTCTATTTCTTTCTCAATGCCAAACAGTCTTCCTATCATATCGACTCCCCTGCTTGGCAAGCGTCTCATTTACGTTTTCGATATTTGATGGGATGCTCTCTACGAATTTTCTTCTGGCATGTGCCCAGCAATATGCATTCGTTACGCCATTCAGATTATTGTATCCGGAATATCCATCCGTTATTACGAATCCATGGAATCCATCTAGAAATATCTGTGGATTATATCCCGCTCTTGTTGGTTTATATTCAAATATCCTTATCGGTGTTTTTGATTCTCTTATATTTGCATATACCCCACATATAGGATTTCGTCGTATTCTTCTTTCCTTCTTCATTCAATACCAGTACAGGCGTTTCATCACAATGGATATAGTGTTCTTTCAACAGGAGTTCATGAAGCCTTTCTTTCAGCGGGATCAGATATTCCTTTGAGGCTATGATGATCCAGTTTGCCATCGTTGCCCTGCTTAATTTAATCCCAGCCTTTTTCCATTCTGCTTCCTGCCTGTATAGCGGGACTCCATTTACATATTCTCTTTCATGATATGGGCCACACTTTCTGCTGAGGCAAAAGAATGCGGTATGACTGGTGCTGGTATGCCCGTTTTTATCATCATGATGTTTCCTTTTTGCAGTTCCTGCATTCGAAAGATTTTCCCTGTATATCTTTTCACTTTTAATCTGGCTGGTATGAACTGCACCTCATTTCTGACAAATTCTTTTCCTACGCGATTCAGTTTATGACCACATCTTGGACATATCCTTTCTTCTTCGGGAAGAGTTAACAGGACCTCTTCACTCGGAAGTGCTTCTAATCTTATATTGAGGAAATCTTTATGTTTCTTCTTTCGTCTTTTATAACTGATATCTTCTAAAAGTTCTGCTTCACACTCTGTCTCTGCCTCATCAAAAAAGAAAGCTGCCCAAAACCAAGTGAATGCGATGTCTCACTTTTCGTTCCAAACAGTTTTTTCTTCAGGTATTCATTTTCTTCTTTCAGTAATGCATTTTCGTTCTTCAAACGTGTATTCTCATCCCTTAAGATCTGCATATCTTCGTTTAATTTTTTGATAAGTGAATTCATTTCAGTAAGTTGTGCCGTAAGATTTAATAACACCTGTTCTTTCATGAGATCCACTCCCTTTAACTGCTTATATTATACCATTTTCAAATAATAAAATCATGGATAAACAGGGATTTAAAGTACTTTTTTAGGCATGGATTTCTGTATCCTTTTGGGCTGTTCTATATGCAGTCCTTCCATCAGCCAGCGAAACTGCTGAGAAGTAATGAGCTGTGCTTCCTGTTCATTTCTAGGCCATTTGAATTTTCCATTTTCCAGTTTCTTGTAAAGCAGGACGAAACCATCTTCTTCCCAGTAGAGTGCCTTTAATTTTGAGGAACTTTTTCCACAGAAGAGGAAAAGAGAATTGGAACATGGATCAAGGTGGAAATTCTGTTGAACGATGGCAGCCAGTCCATCAATGGATTTTCTCATATCTGTATAACCTGTTGCGATATAGATTTTCTCAGCTTTTTGAGATATCACCTAGCATAACAGCACCTTCAACATATTCACAAGCACATCAATATCAATATTATCTGGCACCTGGATATGAATATCTCCTTTTATGATTTCAATATTTTCATGAGTGATTTCTTTTTTCTTCATTTACCACTATGGGATAAAAATCTTGATGATCATCAGCCTCTTTTATTGCCAATTCTCTAAACTTTTTTAAGATAGTAGTAATAGGAAGGTTCTGATATATTATTCTCATCGCACCACCTCTTTACAGGAAGCCCGCTGTCACGACAGTTTTGTATGATCTGTTTTCATTGACTTAATCTGACATTATCATTTACGCATTGATCTTCGTTCTCATAAATAAAGTCACACCCTTCTGATTTATAGTAAGGTGATACTCGAATTACTCTAATATAGTAACTTGAGCACTCAGCTTACTGTATCTCAGCTATAAGTGTGACATATTGTTATCTTTTATCATATACACTATTTTATTTTGCGGTTACATCTCAAATATCTTTATATATTGAAACACAACATATATAAATTTCTAATAGTAGTTTTCCTATATAAAAAAGGCAATGGTTTTGACCATCACCTTTTTAGCCCTAAGTTATATAAGAATCACTTTTTATATAAAAAGTATTTCTTCACATCCAAAATCAATCAAAATTTATCACATGATTCTCATTATATTCATTAATTTTTTGAGTTTAATGATGTAGATTCTTTTACGTTTAAATGACATTTAAGTATTTGATTTGGAACTTCATTTCCTCTTCCTTCTATAACATCAATTAAAATACGGCAAGCTGCTTTTCCTTCCTCTTCAGCTGGCTGCACAATCGTTGTCACTGTCGGATATGAAAAATTAGTCCACTCTGTATTATCAAACCCTAATACTCCAATCGTATTTGGAATTAAGTAACGAAATGATGAAATTCCTTTATATACAATAGGAAGCAACCAACAATTAGCTATAAATACACAAGTCTTTTGCTTAACTTGAGCGTATTAGACACATATTCGTGTATGAATTCTGGCTTTACATCTTCAGGAACGATACAGGTTTTATATTCTATATTTTTAAGTTCTAATGCATCATAAAATCCCTGCGCCCTTTCTAATCTCGTACTTAAAATGGATGGATCTCCAGTAAACATAATAAATTCCTCATATCCAATTTTAATCATTTGTTCTAGTGCATCTAAGACAGCTTCATATGTATTACTTTTTACGGTCATACTTTGTATTGCAGGTACATCTTGTGCAGATGACAGAGGAGAATCAACATATACTATTGGTTTTGAAAAATTTTTAAATGACTTTAAAATTGAACGAAATTGTGTAGTAGGTTGTACTATAAGTCCATCAACATTCATTTTCATCATTTGTTCAAGCAATGCTTTTTCATTATCAAACTGTAATTACTGTTTCCAAGAATCATTTGATATTTTTCATTTTCATTTGCGTGTCAATTCCTTTAATAAGTTGGCTAGCGAAAATGTTAGAAACATCTCCAATAATAACACCGACTAAATTTGACTGTTCACTACCTAACCTTCTTGCAGCTGCATTCGGAATATAGTTGGTTTCCTTTATTGCTTGTTCAATTCTCGCTTTCGTTTCTTTGCTCATCTTGTGATACTGCCCACTTAAATAAAATGATACCGTAGTTTTTGATGTATTAGCTAACTCAGATATTTCTTTAATCGTTATACGCTTTGCCATATCCTCACCCCTTTTAATTCTTGCTACAATTTTTTAACTCATATCTTACAATTTCCTCTAATGGTGTTCCTTTTACTTCATCCAATGCATTTTGATAATAGAATATTGCCTCTGTTTTATCATGTTTATTTTGATACTGTTTAGCTATTAAATATAAAAAGAAACCCTTTATTTTTGTATCATTTTCCAAATTCTGTTTCATTTCATCAATATATTTGGTAGACTTTTCTAAATTAATTTCATAAATTGTATGCATAAAATTAATTTGATCTTGTGGAAAAATTTCACACATTTTTTTGATAACAGAGATTTACATTCTTTCTGATTTTCTTTTGATAAATAGTATTGAAACAACAAGGGATATATCATACCTTTTTTCTTTCTTTGATATTTTTATCTCAGAAAATTCTTTCCGAACTTTTTTAATAAAGCATCCTCTTCGTTAACAATAGCATAATTTAATTTTAAATATTCAACCTTAAATAAAGATAAAAATAATTTATACGTTTTTTTTAGATTGTAATTTTTCAAATTCTTCAATATCTCTTTTAATAAGACAATTATGTAGCTTTGTATATAATGATTTCGTATACCAGTGTATGCCTCCCCAAAAGACAAACGAAATAAATAAAATAAATAAAAATAGCTTCACAGTGACAACTCCTTTATATTACATTTTTAAACGAATAAGTTCCTTTTTCCCCTCATTCTCATAAATCACAACACATTTAGCATGAAATGGAATATTTTGTGAAAATAAAATTTTCTTTCCTTTAAAAATTTCTTTATTAAATACAGTAATCGTGTATGATTCTTTTTCTGATAATGCAAAACGATATGATATTGCTATATTATCATCTACTTCTTCTTTTTCTTGATAAACAGGCTCTTTGCTTACCTGTACAGACGCATTATATATTAATGTTACCATACATGTATTATCCATAAAAGAACTTTTTTACTTCTATCTTTTTGTTTTTTAATAATTCATTATAATAAAGAGAGCATTCACTTTCCATAAGTTTTGGCAATGTTTGCGTCTTCATAATCAAATCAAAATCTTTCATAATCACTTCTTTTTGATTTACTTCTACATTTACTTTAGGGTCTAATTGAAAAGTTTGTACTGCTTCATGTTTTCCATCTGCTTTTACTGTATCCACAATCATCCAAATTTCCGGATCAATCACAATTAATTTTCTATTCATTATCTGTAAAGGATCATGTCCAACAATAGAGCCTTCATAATAATGTACATTTTTTATGTGTAAAATAGTTTTTTAGAGGCCATCCAAAATCTGAGTATCCCCAGCTATCTTTAGGAACACAAAATGCTTTTTCATCTAAAACAATAGAATTATGTACAGGCATAGATTTTAATTTTATTCGCATTGAATCATCTTCACGATATGTAAAACGCCCTGGATCAATAAATACAGGCTTTCGCTTTGTAATATAAGGATACATGTAAATTATCGCTATGACCATGACCACTTCCTAATGAACCATTAATAAACATCGTAAAACTATCTGAATCATTCCATCGCTTTTGGTTACAAACATACCACTATCCTTACCATCATAGTTTAATGTTAATGGAATTTTTTTTTCTATAGAAGCATATTTTTCTGCCATATCAACTCCCATAGTATAAAGACTTTCCATATCAAATTTTTCTAACCCAGCAAATCTAAAATATGAATTTTCAAACAATACTGCTGCACGACAGAATACATCCTGCGCATTACACCGATCACTATCCCCAAAAGTTTCAATTTCTTTTGATGGAGTTAATTGATATAAAAGTGCTTCTGCCAATTTTTCAACATTACAATATACTACTGTATCTAAAGTAATCCCATAATACCTTGTATAATAAATGGCTTTCATCCCATAGTTTAATACTTCAATATGATACATTGTAGATTGTTCCCAATGCATTCCATCATCATATACTTGAACCTGCATTTGTGTTTTCAGTTCATCTAATGCCCACAAGAATATATTATTAGTTTCATATTTTTCATCAAGAGCAGGTAATATAGATACAATTACACATGTTTGAATACTCCCCCAATTACTTGTTATATATTTTAACAAATAATTATCTTTTAAATATTTTATTTGTTGCAACATACTACTACGAATGATTTTCAACTCTTCTTCGTTAATATATTTTCTCTCAAATAAATATGGTAAGATTTCAAACCAATTCATTAATCGGATTCCTGTATCTAATGTTCTAGTAGACAAACTATACTTAATTATATTATGACTTTCAATCCAATTTAAGATAAAGAATACTGCTTTTTAGCATATTTTTTTTCTCCTGTTAATTCAGATGCAAATACCAAATAATTTAAATAATCCATTCTATTTAGCATGAAGCACCATTCTTCATCATCATTTATTTCAATATTCCATTCAATATCTTTTTTAATTGATATGGTTTCCTACACCTTTCCATATCCCATGGTTTATCAAATGTAAAAAAATATTTTCCAACAACTCATTAGCTTGTTTTATTATTAAAATTTTTTTCTTGTTCTGATAAATATGAAGTCATTTTTTCATATTGCTTATTGATATATAATGATTTTAATATTTTTTCCATTTTGTCCTCCATTATAAATTAAAAAGGGGATTACTTCTCCCCTTTTTTATTAAGCCTAAAAAATTCCTAAACAACTACCTGCAATACCAATAATAACTGTAAGTAGAACTAACCAATATGTAGTTACACCTTTTTCTTTATTAAATAATACATCAATAATGTATAGAGTACTGGAAGTAATGCTGGTGCTACTTTATCAAGCATTGCCTGAATGTTAACTGTCGACTGTGTAACACCTTCAACTGCCTGCCCAGCAGAATAAACGATATCTACTTTCATTTTTACAAATGTTGCTGCTAAACCTGCAATAACAGTTACCCCTATCATACCTGCAGCATCTGAAATAATACCCATTTTTTCTGATAGTTTATCAATCATACTTGTTCCAAGCTTACGCCCATATGCTCCCATAACAAGTTTAATCGCCAATAATGTAATATTTTCTGCTAAAAGAAATAGTAATGGTGCTGCAGCAATACCTTCCACTAGCCATTGAAGCGAAAATTGTAGAGAATAAAGGTGCTATACAGAACTGTGATAAAGAGTCACCGATTCCTGCAAGTGGACCCATCAATGCCATTTTAATTCCACGAATTTCTTCATAATCCATTCCATTTTCTGCCATCGCTAAATGAATTGAAGTAATAAATGGTAAGTTAGGGTTTGTATTATAAAATTCACAGTTTTCATTTAATGCTTTTGCCAAACCCTCTTATCATCACCATACATTTTTTCAGAGCTGGATACATTACCAATGCGTACCCTAATCCTTGATAATTACTATAGTTAAAACCATTTTGTAAAAGTATGCACGAAGAGTCGTCTTCGTATAATCACGTTTAGATAGTTTATTAAATCCAGTCATCTTGTTCTCCTCCTTGTGCAGTAGTTGTTACAACCTGTTTCTTTTCTGAGTCATTATAATGTTTAATTGCAAATACAGCACCTACTAATGCGATACCGATTACTGGTAATTGTAAATATGCTGCTAGTACATAACCTAGAATAGCAAATGGAATCAATTCTTTTTTCAACATTACACTCATAATCATTGCAAAACCAATTGCTGGTAACATTCCACCTGCTACTGATAAACCATTCAATAACCACTGAGGAACTAATGCAACCAAACTGCTTAATGTATCCATTGAGAATGCACCTAAGAAACCTAATAAGAAGCCAACAACAGCAAACAGAATAACTGTTAAATTAGAAGTAAGTCTAAATCTTCTAAAATCCTGATGTTCTAACGCATGTGTAGCTGCTTCTTGAGCACCTGCTCGAACTGTG
>VOFH01003735.1_pt1 | contig 47112 bp, 65 predicted proteins | sample 5384091 | NCBI WGS metagenome assembly VOFH01 (sample SAMN12384727, study PRJNA508395) | human gut metagenome | isolation source: healthy gut G | host: Homo sapiens
TCCAGATCCGCACCGGCAAATCCGGCCGTGCCGCGTCTGATGCCTCTCTTGTGAAATCTACATCGTCGCCCAGCGGCTTGCCTTTGGCATGGACCTTTAGGATCTCCTCACGTCCGCGGATATCCGGTTTTCCGACTCCGACTTTACGGTCGAAAGCGGCCCGGTCTTAAGATCGCCGGATCCAGAATATCTACACGGTTTGTTGCCGCCATGACAATAATTCCCTCATTGACTCCAAAACCGTCCATCTCAACGAGGAGCTGGTTTAAGGTCTGCTCGCGCTCGTCATGTCCTCCGCCCATACCGGTACCGCGGCGTCTCGCAACGGCATCGATCTCGTCGATAAAGACGATGCACGGCGCGTTTTTCTTCGCGTCCTCGAAAGGTCACGGACACGGATGCGCCGACACCGACGAACATCTCTACGAAGTCCGATCCGGAGATGGAGAAGAACGGGACACCGGCCTCACCGGCTACAGCCTTTGCAAGCAGTGTCTTACCGGTTCCCGGAGGTCCCACAAGGATCACTCCCTTCGGGATCCTCGCACCCACATCCGTATATTTCTTCGGATTCTTTAAGAAATCAACGATCTCTTCGAGCTCTTCCTTCTCCTCCTCAAGTCCTGCGACATTTGAGAAGTTCACGGAATTTGTCCGGCTTCATCTTTGCGCGGCTCTTTCCAAAATTCATCATCTTGGGTTTCCGCCGCCGCCACCGCCGAGTCTCGCGTTCATGAACATAAACATGAACATGATGACCACAGCGCTCAATGCTACCGGGATGATAACGGACATCAGGTAATTCTCCTGTGGAACATTCTCGACAATATAGTCGATAGAGTTTTCCCGGAGAAGTTTTTCTGCTTCTTTTACATCGGACACTGCGACAACTGCCCGGTCTCCGCTTTTCAGCAATATATCCAGGATTCCGGTCGGCGGCTGCTGGTTCTGATTGATGTCTACGGATTCGATGGTCTTATTCTCCACGGCCACCATGAATTCCTGGTGGGTCATCTCCTGGCTGAATAAAGCTCCCTGGCTCGTCAGGCTTGACGCGAATGTGATAAGCGCGATCACAAGCAGGACGAGACCGATTCCGCGGAACTGCTGGTTCTGTTTCAACTTGGGGTGCCTCCTTACTGCTGCTCCACAACGCCGATAAACGGAAGGTTGCGGTATTTCTGGTCATAATCGAGGCCATAGCCTACAACGAACTCATCCGGGATCGTAAAGCAGGTGTAATCAACTTTACCTGTTTCTTTACGCGGCGCTCCGGCTTGTCAAGCAGAGTGCATAAGTGGATGGAGTTCGGATTTCTCTTGTGTAAAATATCGATAAGGTACGCAAGTGTGCGTCCGGAATCGATAATATCCTCCACGATCAGGACATTCTTTCCCTCAAGCGGCTGGTCCAGATCTTTGATGATCTTTACAACGCCGGAGGACTCTGTGCCGCTGCCGTAGCTGGACACGGACATAAAAGTCCAGTGTAACCGGGACAGTCAGGCGCTTTGCAAGCTCACAGGTAAAGAATACACCGCCCTTTAAGATACAGATCAGATGAACCGCTTTTCCCTCATAGTCCTTGTTGATCTGCTCCGCGATCTCTTTGATCCGCCTGTCAACTTCTTCTTCATTTAATAATACACGAATTTTATCAGCCATGGTCTTCTCCTTTGCAATTCCAGATGCCTGCCTGTCTGCTGCCTTCCGGCTCTCCCCCCACCAGGCAGGATCACCTCCGCCTCCAGGATGTGCTCAGTCTCATCTGTTATTTTATAATAATCACTGATTCGGTATCCGACTACCCATAATACATGGTCTCCATCTGCAAGGACCGGGATCCGGTCCCGCTCGTTTTCCGGGATCTTTCATCGATCATATACCTGCGGAGCTTTTTTTTCCACCCCGGAAAGTGTGAGATAATCCCCATTTTTCCTGTATCTTATGGATAATCCAACGTTTATTTTATCATAGTCAAACCATTTCGTATACTGGTTTTTCGGAATTTCCAGCTCTTTTCCCGGTGGACGGCATGGAGGCGGATGTGTGTTCCGCCCAGGTCCAGAATCTCATCCATATCTGTTTCCAGATTGATTTTATTTTCAAAAACTGGTTTTCTCTCCTGCTTCTGATCTGACTCAGACATTTGCGATGGATTTTTGTTCTGTACGATCCCTAATGTCTCATATCCACGCACCGCTTTGAGACCATATGGCAGGTCTACAGTATGCCCACCACCCGGACCAGAGAGATCCATTACGGAGCGGATATGGCGTTCCGTGATATCCTTCGCTTTCCTGCGGCGTTTAGGATCATGCGGCGGACAATGTAGGTTTTCAGGATCTCGGGCTGTGGATCGAAATGTCTGTGTTTATTTTTGTACACATTTTCATCTCATTTTCTGCCACTTTCGAGCTCTGACCTGTCCCAGGCTCTTTTCCATCTGCTTCCCCGCATTTTTGAATTTGGCTGTTTCCCCTCTTCTCTTCTTTTTTTGAACAGCTTTCTTCCAGAATTCTCTCTGCTTCCATCTCAAAATATGCGTCTGCCTGCGCCGCAAACTCCGACACCGCCAGAATATGTTCTGCTGCCCGGCTGTTTATATTCTCTGTCACCCAGGGCAGAAGTTCGTTTCGGATCTTGTTCCGAGGTAGTCATTTTCCTTATTTGTGGAGTCTTCGCACCAGGAAAGCTCCTGCTCATTTAAGTATTCCTCAATTTCTTTCCGTGAAACACATAATAACGGCCGGATAATATTCTCCTGCACTGGCCGGATCCCGGAAAGTCCGGCAAGTCCGCTTCCCGGAACAGATTCAAAGCACCGTCTCCGCATCATCATCTTCATGATGTGCGACAGCGATCTTCGCGCATTGATACTTTTCCGCAGTCTCTCCCAAATGATGATATCTCAGGATCCGCCCTGCTTCTTCGCCCGATAAACCACGTTCCGCTGCATATTCTTCCACTTTCTCATGCGCCACGGTGAGCGGAATATTTAACCGCTCACAGAGTTCCCTCACAAACTGCTCATCCTGGTCAGCCTCCGCTCCGCGGATCCCATGGTTCATATGAAATGCAAAGACTTTAATTCCAAGCTCCGCCGCCATCTCATGCAAAAGCAAAAGCAGGCAGACCGAGTCCGCGCCCCCGACACTGCCGCCAGGACGCTGTCTCCCCGGTCTGTCATATGATTTTCTTCATAAAGCTAAGAACTTTCTGCCGAAATCTGCCCGCTTTTTTACATCTGTTTTCACTTGCTGTTTTTCCTGCCATTTTCTTCTCCGCTGTTTTTCCTGTAATGATATCTAAAATCTTTGTGCATTTGTGATTACCTTTACCCGTATATTCCGCCCACCAGCACCGTCATATCATCCCGCGGCTCTCCCTCAAACGACAATGCAAACGTCAAGATCATCTCCGCCGTCTCCTGCACCCCCGTGTCGGGCAGACCATCCAGAAATTCCCGGAACGCTTTCTCCTTCTCCACTCCCGGCATAGCATCCAGGACTCCGTCACTAACCATAATGATCTTATCTCCGTCCCACAGCTTCCTCGATATCATCACCGGTTCCACGGGATTCAGCACTCCCGCCGGGACTGTTTCTGACTCCAGGACCTCCGCCTCGCCGCCGCCCCGCCGGTCCGGCAGTAAAAACGATGCCGCCGCCCCGAGCTTTCATCATCTCCAGCACCCCCGTATAGAGGTTCACAAGTCCCAGATCCATCGTCGCCGGCCGGTCACCCATGCCATTCAGCAGGAGCACCGTGTTGATGAGCTTTAACGTAGACCGCGCCGAAAATCCCGTATCCAGAAGCTGCTCCGCCAGCTCCATGACCTGCTCGCTGTCAGCCCCAGCCGCCGGTCCGCTCCCCATTCCGTCGGAGAGACTCAACGCCACCTGCCCCGGCAGCGTGTTCCGGAACATATAATTATCACCGGAGACTTCTTCCCCTCTTTCGGGGTCTTCGCGCATCAAACAGGATCCGGTAGCTTCCCTTTTCGATGAGACGCACCATGGACGATTTTCTCGTGACCAGCGTCTTCCCATTCCTCGCCGGGATAAATTCCGCCCCACAGCCTGTCCAAACAACGCCGCCATGTCCTTCACGGTCACACACCGTCCGTTTCCTGTCCGTGCCGTGAGGAATGCCTCCCGGCGTCCATCCCCATATTTCAAAACAAGCATGTCCTCCAGGGCGATCCGCCGTTTCCGAAATGCCGCCCGCACCGCCGGAACCAGCGCCTCCGTCACATCCGCCGCCTGCTCCATCTGCGGAGAACTCCCCAGGATCCCCGCCATCTCCTCAAACTGCAGCATGACCGCGTCCCTGCTCTCCAGAAACCGGTTCTTCCAGGCGAGATTCATCGTGGACCGCCCAAGACTTCTATTTAATTCCCGCAGATAATCCGTTTTCTTCCGGCACCGGTCCAGGAACTCCCTGGGCATGTCCGGATATTCCAGAGCGCCCTTTTTTTTCTCGAAAGAGCGAAGCAGATAATAGAGAAAATAGTTCTCCCCGTCCTGATCCTCCAGGCATTCCTGTTTCATGCCACAGCGGTCGCAGCTCCCGCAGACCATGGACGCCGCCGATTCCAGTGCCGCGATCCCGTCCTCCCTGGAAAGTCCGGGATCTTCGCCGGAATTTTTCATAACCTTCGCAAGTTGTCCTAATGACTCAGATATCTCCGCAAAGCCGCCCCGCCGCATAGCCCCCGGTCCCGGACAGCTTTCTATGTACCTCACGATTTCCAAACACAAAAATCCTCCTAACCTGCGTACCCTGTCACAAAGACCGTTCCGATCTCCATGACCAGCTTTAACGGCGCAGAATACGCCATTTTATTATATGCAGGCAGGCGGGAAATATTTGTCGGATTCCCGTATTTAATTTTTAAAAGTTAGTGACATGATTCGCCCTAGCTTGATTCATCGGCCTTAAACAGAATTTCATCCTTATTTACAAGCCCCAGTTTCTCTTTCGCGACCTTCTCAATATACTGCTTCGTCTGAACATACACGCGGTACTCCTCGAGTTCCGCGGCTCTCGCCTCTTCCTTCGCGAGGGACTTCTCAAGCGCCTGTTCCCGCGCCTGATATTCCAGATCGCGTTCTCTCAGGGAAGCGCCGCCGATATGGACTACCACAGCAAGACTCGCTACGACCACCGTGATTCCAATTAACGCCATCCGGTTGCTCAGACTGTTTTTTCGATTTTCTTTTTATTTCGTCTGTTCCGGTTTTCTCCCATGATTTCTCGCTTCCTTCTGGATTTTTCCTCCCGTTCTAACCAACAAAACTATTCTATCTTTTAATCTTATACCATTTTTTCAGCTTTTTCAATAGCTGAAAACATTCCGGCTAATGATTTTATCATAAAAATCATGCCGAAAAAACACACGCAATGATGTACGCCCGAACAATACCGCTGTTCTCGTAAAACAGCAGAAGAAACGTCATGACAGCCGCATAGATCCAGTAAAAAAAATCCTCGATCCCCGTCCACAGCCGCCCATGGGGAACAAAAAGCGGAATAGCCGCAAAAGTCATAACTCGCCATCAAAATAAAGCCGAGCACCGTACTCATGCCAACCAGGCGGACTTCCAGAGTAAGATAGGGACTCACAAGGCACCTCCGAGTTTAAATTTCCTGCTTATTTTCTCTTTCATGGTCTCATTTTTCGTCACATGATCTATTTTCTGCGGTTACCTGGATTTTTCCTCATGAACTCTTTCATCACTGCTTTTCCACTACTTAAATAATTTTGCAAAAATGATTCCCCGCTCTTCGCGCCGCCGCCCGCCGAATACACAAGGCTGTCCGTCCTGCCCTCAATATCGATCTCACCTTTTTCCAGACTCAGCCGGTTTACATGGAGGTCTTTTCCCTTGATGGTCAGAAGTCCCATGTCCGTGTCTAGCACGATGGTGTTCTCGTCAAAGGAGATCACATCCAGGATCCCCGTGAGATTTCCCAGATTCCGATTATTCAAAACGATCTTATGCGCCATTCCCGGATTCTCTTCCATAAAAACCTCCTGTATATGTAAATATGTTTTAAATATATGAAGTAAAAAATTTTTATGCTGTTTTTCACTTTTCACTGTCGTTTCCGTCTAACCACTTGCAAAGGTAGTATGCGATCACACTTGCCATAACGGAAACTCGCACCTTACATAAAAAACCTCATCAGTTTTTTTACTGTGAGGTTTTTCCTAAATATATTCAAACATTTCCTTCGTATCTTCCTTTGCGGATCGTCTCCTGCACGCTCGTCACACGGACCTTGACGGCTTTTTGTTCCAAATGCCACCTCAATCACATCTCCGACCTTAACTTCCGCGCTGGCTCTCGCAATCTTATCGTTCAGCATCACACGGCCGCTGTCGTACGCCTCGTTTGCCACGGTTCTGCGCTTGATGATACGGGATACCTTCAGATATTTGTCTAAACGCATAACTTGCTCCTTTTCTGCGGCACCATCGCCGCCGGACTTCCTGCTGCCCGCCTGTCCAGGCGAACCCCGGAAACAATTACCCCCTCCGCAATACGCATATCACGGAGGGGATCCAAACACGTGCTGCCTACACAGCCACTTTTATCATTCTAAACAGAATTGCGTTAACCATATCCTTTAATGCCTTACCAGCTTTGAACTTCGGGTTCTTGGAAGCTGCGATCGTGATCTTCTCGCCTGTAAGCGGGTTTCTTCCCTCTCTAGCCTCTCTCTCGGATACCTCGAATGTACCGAAGCCAACTAACTGTACCTTCTCACCTTTAACTAACTCTGCTGCAATAACATCTGTGAAAGTCTTCAGTGCCTTCTCAGCATCTTTCTTGGAGAGTTCTGCCTGCTCAGCAACTGCTGCGATTAATTCTGTCTTGTTCATTTGTTTTATTTCCTCCTAAAATTCATTTCAAACCTGCGGACAAAGCCTGCCCTGAAGGACCTTTGCATTGCACTCTTACATTTATATATGTTTCTGCATTCTTTGTCAAGGATTTTGCCCGTTTTTGCCGTGTTTTTGCGCACTTTTCATCAATGTGCGGCGGCCCGTTTTTTCTTTTCCTCCCGCTCCTGTTTCTTGATCGCTTCCCAGAGGTCCTTCTCGTTCTCCACCTCCGGAATCTCGCCTCCGAAGACCCGTGGATGGCGGCGGATCATCTTCTCGCAGATGCCGTTCACCACATCATCCACGGTAAAATTTCCCTGCTCCGCCTCGATCTCACTGTGGAACATGACCTGGAACAGGACATCCCCCAGCTCCTCGCAGAGATTTTCCGTGTCATGAGCATCGATCGCCTCCAGCACCTCCGCGCATTCCTCCACGAGATGCTTTTTTCAACGTGTCATGATCCTGCGCCCGGTCCCATGGACAGCCATCCTCCGCACGCAGTGTCTTCATGATCTGCTTTAAGTCCTCGAATGTATACATAGTATTTCCTCACCTTATCCGTTTTCATTCATTTTTCTGCTGTTTCGAGCCTCTGACGATCGCCCGGTCCTCTCCCCGTCGGTTCCGCCTACGTTCTCCGCCAACAGTTTTAAATACTATTTTGTAACTATTCAGTACCTTCATAGTTACGTGCAAAAATCCATTCCAGATCAGCTTCGCTGATGGGATTTTTGCCCTCCAGCCTATGTTTTCTTACGGTCAGCGCAGCAAGTGCGCAGACCTACTGAACAGTTACACTATTTTCTACTATCATTGTAACTGGATTCTATTTCTCTGGCAATATGCATTCTGTTTTTAACTGCAGTCCATCACCGTCCATTTGTTCCAATTTAATCCGCACCAAACATACTCCACATGTCCTCCTGAAATCTTTTATTTCTTCTACATATTTGCACCAATTGACGATTCCATGAAAAAAAAGTTATACTCTTAATTGTCGTGTCTTTTGACATATCATCACTCTAATTGAGCTATTCCTCGATTACAATTTCACAGGAGGACATCATGAATATCACACAAAAACAAAAGGGCATCCTCTTTATGATCCTGTCCGCGCTTTCTTTCGCCTCCATGCAGGTCGTTGTCCGTATGAGCCGCGAAATTCCAACGATGGAGCAGATCTGCGTCCGCAATCTCTTCATCCTGATCGTTTCCTTTTTCATCATCCGTAAAAAACGTGGTTCCTACTACGGCCCGAAAAATACCAGCCGTACCTGTTCGGCCGCTCTTTCTTCGGATTTCTGGGCCTGATCACGCTGTTCTACGCCTCCAGCCATGCTGCACAGGGAGATGTCACCGTATTAAATAAGCTCTCCCCGATCTTTGTCACACTGCTGGCTGCTGTGTTTATGAAGGAGAAGCTTTCCCCGATCCAGATCCCGGCGCTGGCACTGTCCGTTATCGGCGCATTCATCGTATTCCGTCCGAGCTTCCAGTCCGACCCATTTCCGCTGGTAGTCGCGCTGCTCTCCGCCATCACATCCGGCGTTGCGTACACGTTTCTCGGCTACTTTAAGGGAAAAGTCGACGGAATCACCGTTATCATGCACTTTTCAACCTTCAGCGTGTTTGGTTCCCTGCCGTTCGTCATCAGCAATTTCGTTATGCCAGACCCGCATCAGTTTATGCTGCTCATGCTGATCAGCCTCTTCGGCTCCCTGGGCCAGGTATTCATCACCTACGCTTACCGCTTCGCCCCGGCATCCGAGATCAGTATCTACAACTACTCCGGAATCCTGTTCAGCATCGTTCTCGGCGCAGCGATCCTCGGCGAGCCTGTAAAATCCACCTCAATCCTCGGCGGCGCATTGGTTGCGATTGCTTCGATCATGGTGTATATCTATGGGAATTCGAAGAAGCAGGCTGGGAAATAAAGTTCTTTCAGCCCAAACTAGCGTAGACCGAATAATTACGTGTATAAAGAATGTCAGAATCCGAAAAGTCTACCCGCATGAACATAGTCTGGATACACTGTTCACCTGCGGAACCGCCACCGGCAGCTTCTTCCGGATGCATGGCAATTAGAAATGTTCATTTGCATAATGCCTTTTATTTAGATCGTTTGTAACTATTCAGTACCTTCATAGTTACACGCAAAAATCCATTCCAGATCAGCTTCGCTGATGGGATTTTTGCCCTCCAGCCTATGTTTTCTTACGGTCAGCGCAGCAAGTGCGCAGACCTACTGAACAGTTACGATCGTTTTTGATTCGTTGTAAATAAAAGTCAAAGTCCACATGATAATATTTATTGAAGTGATCTCTTCTAAAATATCATCATGTGGACTTTTTTTCGTTTTTTATCTTACCAGGCATATTTTCTCAACATTTTTACTGCTGTTTCAAATCTCGCCCAGCCTCAATTCTCAGCTCTCCATCTGCCGTCCCAGGAATCCCGCCGCCGTCGCCGCCAAACGCACCTCCGCATCCGCGAACTTCGCCCTCGGCTCCCTGCTCATCACAATGACCGACCCGATCGCGTCACCTTCACAGATGATCGGAGTGATCACCTGCGCAGTGATTCCCTCGCTGTCATCGTCCGTCACAGGCGTGAACGCCCGCTCATCCCTTTCCCGCCTGCACCGTCATCCGCTCCTGGATCACATGCTCCAGCGCCCGGCTGATAGGCTTCTGGAAAAAGTCTTTTTTCGCCCCGCCGGCCGCCGCGACCACCTGGTCCCGGTCCGTGATGCAGACCATAAGCCCTGTCGACTGCGCCATCGCGTCTGCATACTGCCCTGCAAACGCATTCAGTTCCATCATCGGCGAGTACTTCTTCAGAATGATCTCCCCCTCACGGTCCGTGAAGATCTCTAACGGCGTTCCTTCGCGCAAACGAAGTGTCCGCCTGATCTCCTTCGGAACCACCACACGTCCGAGGTCATCAATTCTTCTTACAATTCCGTAGCTTTCATAACGTCTATTCCTCCTGCATACCACTACTTCCATATCGTGTGACTTATGGGTAGTATGTGGAAAAATGTCGGGAGTATTCCTATTTTACTTCAACCAGTGCAATCTTGAAGTTCAGCTCTTTCCCCGCCATCTCATGGTTCGCGTCAAGAGTGATCATCTTCTCGTCCTTCGCGGTAACCTTCACCGGGAACGGCTGGCCGCTCTGGTTTGTGAGGTATACCTGCTGTCCAACCTCAAGGTCCTCGGAACCCGGGAGATTTGCGATCTCGAGTGTGAGGATCATATTCGGATTCGGCATTCCGTAAGCTTCCTCCGGCATCAGGTGGATCTCCTTGATCTCACCGACCTCCATATCCGCAACAGCCGCGTCAAATCCCTTTGATCATCTGTCCAGCGCCACATACAAACTCTAACGGCTCGCCGCGGTCGTAGGAAGAGTCAAACTGTGTACCATCGTTAAAAGTACCTCTGTAATGTGTGCGGCATGTCTTTCCAACATTGCGTCCTGTCATCTTTAAGTTCCTCCGATATTCTCTATTATTTCCTGCACGCCTGCGTTCTATCATGGTCAGCGCGGCAAATGTGCAGACCTCATCCGCAAAACCTGCCGATAACAGGTTTTTCACGAATGTTCTATAACGAAATCATGCATTCCTATCCAGTATACCTGTTAAAAAGAATATTGGCAACTTATTTCAGGTACCGCCGCACTTCATTTTTCTGTTTCACAGCCGGATTCTGCTCACGATATCGCAAACAGCTGCATTTCCGCAATCTGTTATGCACCAAATTTTGCCACACAGGATCTTTACTGTCCCTGCCTCTTCTTTTTTCTTCTCAGCTCCTCCTGCTTCTGCCGCTCCTCTTCCAGTCCCGGAGACCATAAAAGCTCGTCGCTCTCATCGAACACGATCTCCATCACATCCTCCACGCGGCAGTCCAGAATTCTGCATAAAGTCTCCACGGTATGCGTCGAAATATATAAATTCTTCCGCAGCCAGTTCAACTGACCATTGCTGATTCCATATGTCTTGATCAGGCGATACTGGCTGATGCCTTTTCTCTGCATTGTCTCCCATAACCTTGTATATTTAACCATACCGTTTTCTCCTTTGTCTCATCTCTCGCCGTTATTTCCAGGACATTCCAGGCTGACCCGTTCAATCCATAGACTCGTAATCCGGCAGAAACCGCCTAAATTCTTCTCTTTCGGTTTCCACGCCTGCTCACCAACGATACATTTTCTATTTTCTCATTTGTATTTCCTGCCAACATCCGCAAGATTCGACCTGTTTTCCTTATATTTCCACAAATTCCCCTAAATATCTTTTATTCTTTACTATGGCAGAACTTCTGCCGCATTATATAAGGAAAGGAGGCGTTTCTCATGATCGATTACAGCCCGCTCTGGAACACCTTAAAGTCAAAAGGCATCAACCAGTACCGCCTGATCCGCAGCTATCATTTCAGCTCCGGCCAGCTCCATCGGATCCGTAAAATGAACATGTATCCACACATACCCTGGAAACTCTGTGCCGGATCTTAAACTGCAGCGTTGCGGACATCGTCCGCATCTCATTTGACCGCGTGGAAAAAGAATCGTAAAAATATCTGGTCTTTATCGGAACTCTTTTCCGGTAAAGATCAGTGTCAATTGCCTTATTTTCCTTCTCCTCGTCCTCGAAAGAAACCTCCATCACATCCTCGATCCGGCAGTCCAGGATCCGGCAGAGCGTCTCCAACGTATGCGTCGAAACATATGTATTCTTCTTCAGACGGCTCATCTGGCCGGAGCTTAAGCCAAACTCCTTGATCAACCGATATTGACTGATCTTTCTCTTCTCCATGGTCTCCCACAAGCGATTGTAACTTATCATTTTATCCTCCGTGCATATCAGCCCAACACACTTTTCAGCCCGCAAAATATCCGCAAATCTGACAAACAGTTACTCTGATGTCTTCTATATAACATACATTGACACTATTTGTATATTGCCCATATTCGGACTATATATGTTCCACGTTCGGTCACGATCAGGTATACGACGCGCGAATGGCCAATTTTTTTCAGCTTATGCACGGATTCTGTGCTCTGTTTCAATCATTGTTTTCTATGAACTGACAGAATCTTCTTCTGACATTTTTTCGGATACATGGCAATCAAAAACGCCAGTCAGCCATTTCTGACTGACCGGCCATCATAATCACTGATCACACAAATTACAGGCATCCGCTTGCTGCTTTTTCATTTTCCCCTTTACAGGCAGTTCACCTGCCGCTTTTTCATTTCCCCTTTTCGGATATTTCACCTGCCGCTTTTTTCATTTCCCTTTTGCAGGTATTTCACCTGCCGCTTTTTTTCATATTTAATTTCCTGCGCACCTGCAGTTATTATCGCCGTCAGTCCGCTTTGCTTCCGGACTCTTATCTTCCACCTGAACCAGCAGACGTTCAAGCTGCATCTTTTCCCGGTTCCAGCGGTAAATCGTCGACTGCTCCGCGGAACAGTTTCTCTCACCATTTATCGTATCGATGATCGCCGACCTCGAATAATGCTTATGAGGAACCATAATGTCCGGGAGTTCCAGATGAACACGCCCACACACCGTACACTTGTATCGCCGCAAAACAAATGTATCCACCGTACCATCCGCAAAAAATCACCTTCCGCCTCTTGCTGTCACGGATCTTCATCTCTCCACCGCACTGCGGGCATCCCGGAACGCTTGACGGAACAATATAATACATTCCATTCTGCTCTTTGATTTTGTAATTCTTTGACACGACCATATTCATTCCTCCTCCATTCGTCATATTCGTAGGACCACATCCGCCTATCGGTTCAAATAAACCTGTATTCCGGTTCTTTAGGGTTTTAACCAGAATTTCACCAAAGTTCTGCCGCCGTCTGCCGTTTTCCGTTTTCCGTTTTCAGCTCATTTCTCTGGCAAACGACCACGTTTTTTCGGAAAAATTCCGGTCTGATCAACATGTTCTACTAATATAAACGTAATAAAATTGGATTTGTGACGAAAAAATGGAAAAAAATTGAAGTTTTTTACTTTCTTTTGTTACCATTTCACCTCCCGAATCTCCATAAACTCATTTTTATCCTTCTCCACTCTTCAACTGCCGGAACATGTTCCACCATTTTTTGAAGTTCTGCTGCCAGCGCACAAGTTTTCGCACGCATAAGAATTTTTTCTCTCGCTATGCTCTCAGTATCATCACTGCAAGGCACTGTTGTTTTTACAAGCTACATTAACTTTATATTCAGCAGAGGCAGCACACTCTCCGATAAGTAATTTTTTTTCTTCGCAAGGCACAAGAAGAAGTCGATTAAATTCATTTCCTTTCCCGCAGTTACATCCATAAGCCGACAGGAAAATACTTTCTCAATTTTTCTAATGCACGAAAGCATATACAGATCCGCTTTCAGCTCTTCCTTACTATTATTATTCATAGACTCATCCTCACTTCTGCTCTTCGATTATTTATTTTTATACTTAGTATCTGTTTCCTCGCTCTTCTTCAAACGCTTTCTAAAATCATTATATAATTTGTCCCTGGAGTGTGCAACAATGTCCGCCCCTCACCTCACCATCCTAGCCCCAAAATTTTTAGGCACACATTTTATTTGTAAACGCTTACGCTTGATCTTTACTACAAAAAGTCCCACCAGCAAAAAAAATTTGAGAGTTAATCAACTTTCAAAAACACTTTCAAGCATACTGCAAATAGCTTAAAACAAGTATATTCCAGAATGAACGTTAATATTTTAGAAAGTTCACATTGAATACACGGGGATTATGAGGATCTGAACGCGCTTCACAGTGCGCTCAGCGATTACCTTCGTTTCTACTTTGCACATCAGGATGATGTCGAATCCTCTTCCTGTTACGAAAATATTCTCGGGCTCTGCTACGATATCCGCCATGCCTATCAGGGAGATCGAAATATTGAATCCGTCGATAATAACTACGAAAATATAGGGCAGCTGGCATCCTGCATCTTTTTCCGTTGACAGTCAGTCCCTTCAGAAAGAACGCAATAAATATAAGTCCGGAAACCTCTATTTTAATGTTGAAGTCCTCTATCCCTGGGCTATCTTTTATCTGTACACTCTGCAGGCAATCGTCGAAGACCATTATTATGCCTCCTGGTTTGACGATGAAGATTTTTATAATGAGTATCTGGCCGAGAAAGATCTGGCACTGATCACTCATTTTGTCCAGCTTCTTTGGGATAAATTGAGAAATCATCTCCCCGAGGAGGTTATGAAGGTAGTCTGGACCTACACCAGAACCTACAACCATATCGAATACTATTTCTTCTATCCTGATCTGTATATGGAATGGCTTTGTACATACTGGATCAATGGCGTAAAAACACGATCAGAACGGCAGGAACTGCTTTCTCTGCTTTGTCTGGAGCTTTCCTCTCTCCTCGATGAAGACCCGGATGAAGCACAGGAGGCCGTCCAAAAAGCAGCTCTGATAAAGAAAAAGCCCCGGCAGAGCCAAGGGCATACAATCCTCTGAGAAAACAGATTTCAACACTTCGGAAGCTGCGGACAAAGCAGCAGACTTAGAAAGAAATATCCTGACATTCCAGGCGGATATCGCCAATACAATCCTCACCGGGCTGGAGCAATATGATACGTATGCCGAAATTTTCTACAATCGTCCCGTCCCCTGTGAACCTCACATGACTAAAGTCACATGCTTCTCAGCCGTTTTAAACGGCAAGACCGGATACCGGCGGATACGCCTGAAACTTAGAACTGCGCAGATATGCGCATCCTCCATGCCGGGTACGGCTGGGTTCCACATAACAGGTAGTCCTCCGGATATCTGCCTGTGTTTATGCAGCTTTCGAACATCCATACTCATTCTGAAGGATGAGCAGGTCAGCATAAACGCATGAGGTTCTGCGCTTCACCGCAGGTACTTTTGCCTCCAGTGAAGACCTTTCCGTTTCCGGTAAGGTTTTTATGATTTCCCGGATCCAGTATCTCGCTCCGATATTGTAGGATGCTGACAGATCACAGTTATACTGTTTTCCAGATTGGAAAACACACAGGCTGTGGTTCTTCGGATCTCGGCTGACCGGTCCGCTTCCATCATACGCCAGACGGCTGGTATTCCATGCGCAGACACGGGACACACGGATCCCATACCGGTGTGCTTTGTGTTCACACATAGTCTGGATCTCCCGTTTCTTCCAAAGGTGCAGTTTCTGTCGTTTCTTTCCTGAAATCTTTCCCTTCATTTCCAGGTACTCAACCACGATCACATCCGCATGATTCTCATGAGCATATTCTGTGATCGAACGGGCAGTCTTTCTGGCAAGTTCCGTATTCAGACGTTTCTCATACGCCCATCGGCTTCCGATCTGCTTGGAACCGTGTTCCTTCTGGAATCTCCGGATCCTTCCGAGTACATGGGACAGCCGGTCTTTTTCACTGGGGAAATTGATAAATTTCCGGTCCAGGACAGTTCCGTCTGACCGCATGATACTACAGACTGCATCCGTATTGATTCCAAGATCCACACTGCAGATAAGCTGATCCTTTACAGGTGTTTTTGATAATGTAACTTCTTCCGTATAAGAAAAGCGGAGAAAATATTTCTGATGTCGTTTTTCCAAAACCGGAGCAGAAGACTTTTTCCGGACCAGTGCCTGCGCAGGTACTCCATATCCGTATGAAGCAGACCTGCGCGGAACCATTTCCAGTCATGACCATCATAAAGTTTCAGGCAGGCCGCGTCTTCACTCCCTTCTCCTGGTTTGTACAGGACATTCCGATAAAATACCGGCATCGCATGGTTTTCATATACAAGCTTCGGTTTTCCGGAAATCGCTCCATTTTCCACTGTTCCAATCTTGTATGGTACGAGGAAACACTCCCGAGCGCATGCTGGATCGCCGCTCTTCTCAGATATGACGGCATTTTCGGAAAACGGGCATCGAAGTCAAATCTTGCATGATTCTTCTTTGTTTCATGTACCAGATGTTCCGCCTCGTTAAATCTCCGTTTTATCTGATCGATCATGGATAACTCTGTCCATACGGTCTCATATATCTCCGTCAGACAGCGGACCGCCTCCCGGTAAAGCGCCAGCGTATGGCGGATCGGGATATTCTTGTTTTTAATTTCCGCGCCATAGCTGGATACGACCTGCATAGGTTTCCTCTACTTTCTGTTCTCTTTTCTTTCTGTCCTTCGATATAAGCCATGATCTGTTCCCGACTTCGGTCACTGACGGTTACAGCGCAGTAAGATGGGTTCCAGAGATGTCCGCCCCACAGCTCCCTTTTCAGTTCCGGATGTGCAAGAAACAACTGTCTCGCAAGATTTCCTTTCATGATCTTGATCATATCCGAAATAAAGAACTGCGGTTTACAATCCAGCAACAGGTGGATATGGTCCGGCATTACTTCCATCGCAAGGATCCGAAATTGATATTCTTGTGCGATTTCCTGCAACATTTCTTTGCACTCCTGATCTACACTTTTTCCATATGAATATTATACCATATGTTAATAAGCATGTAAACATATGTTCGATATTATTGTAAATAAATAGCGCACCTAACTCATCACTGAAGTAACGAGAATGCGGTGCGTGTTTTTCAAAGTATCGATGAATTCCTGAATATTACTTACGATTATGTCGATAAGCATGGACCGTTTACTGAAGAAAGCTATGAGAAATGGCTGGACACACAGCTCGGAGAAGTGGATTGGGATCGGCTGGAATGGTAGTCGAAATGTACAAAAATCTGACCGATAGGGCAGGAAACTCCTGCTTTATCGGTCCTCTTGCCCTCCGCCCCGCGCCAAATACAGCGCCGCATATCTGCGGAATTTGAGATCAATTATCAAACCTTTCCCAAATATTCCCTTTTCAGTTCATCTATTATTTCAAACGGAAAACATTCCGCACAGCCATCCGGAATTCCTTCCAGACGCTCCCACAGCTCTTAAATCATATGACATTTCAACCAGCTTTTGCAACCTGCGGCTTTTGCTGAATTATGTTCCATACAATATCTTTCGATTAGAATTCATGAGTATTTCTGCATGTTGATCCGCCTTTTCATTTATTATATATTTTATCCTTATTTTAAATTCTACCGAAGGACGTGCGTTGTACCGTTTACCCTCAAACACGCAGCCGGGCATCCTCTTCTCACCCTCTACCTGCAATATCCCTCCTCAACTTTTCTCAAAATCCCTCTTCCGCCTCCTCATCCAGCGGCTCTCCATACAGCACCCTATACGCAAAATCCTTCGTTGGGAACATTCCCATTTTTACCATCTCTTCCACCTTTGCATCGTCATACTGCTGCCGCAAAAGAAGATATTTATGCGCTGTGGCTTTATGCCGCTCATAGCGTTCTTCCAGATGAAGCGCCTTCACATTCTTCTCCATTCCCGCCTTCGGATGAAAGTGGATCGTGCAGTCAGCAGCCGGGACCTTTTCCATGTTGACTCCCACAGGCAGATCCGGGTAGAGCCATGTACAGCCTTCGATTCCCTCTTCATAAGGATTCATTCCCAGGAGCTCTTCCCTTTTCATTCCATTGCAGTTCTGCCCGCTGGGAACAAGATTATAGAAGCACATTGCGAGCGCCGGATATTTTCCCTTCGGAAAGAAATGGTCGATCTCCAGTGTCCTCAGTTTTCCTCCATTTCCATTCTCAACAACATCCAGATACTCCTCGTCACAGTAGGGACAGATCGTGACACCAAGGTTTTCAATAAACATGTACGCATTATATTTCGTTGACGCATCCACATATTTATCACTTCCGGCACTGAAATAATCGGAATACATTCTCTTAAACTCATCAAACTGCAGCAGCTCCGGCCTGCCGATCATCTGCTTCAAAGTCTTCACATCTGCCAGGATAAAATCAGAAAGCCAGCTCCAGTCATCCCTGGCACTCATGTCCTCAAAGGTCCCTGAAACAGTCATGACACGGCTGATATTTGCAAACAGGTCTCTCCTGTATCCCTCCGTCTTCCTTTTCACAAATGCTATAACTGCTTCAATATGAGCGGCCTTAGCTGCGGAAAGCCGCCCCTCTTTCTCGGGTATTTTAATCACGATTTCTCACCTTCTCCATCTGAAGTTCAAATGCCCTGCGGATCATCCGATCCCCGATGTGCGGAATCAACTGCCCCATCGACATCAGGAAAGACTCATCAGCGTCACCATGATCCCCATACATCTCCAGCCGCGAAAAAAGCACTCTGCAGAAAGCTTCTAGAATACTCCCCGATGGTGTAATCGAGGAAAAATCCATCCGCCAGGATCGTGTGCATGTTCGCGCCAAAATATTCCTTATCCGACCCGTTCTTTACCAGAGCATTTCCTGTCTCCCGGTCAATCGTCAGCCTGGTGATCTCCTCCGGCAGAACATCAGAAAGCATAAATGGCGAATGCGTGCTGAGTATGATCTGAATCGTAGAAGGTCCCTGATATTTCTCAACGATTCCCAGCATGCGGGCAATAAACTGCCGCGCCAGCTCCGGATGCATATATGCCTCCGGCTCGTCCATCAGTATGATCTTGTCCAGCCCTCTGTTGGTCCTGTCAGAAAACGAAAGCTTCAAATAATCCTCCATCCCACCAAGGACCTTGGCATACTGGTATTCCCCGGTGCTGAGTCTCGTAAACTCGTATGGAAGAAGACACTCCGTAAAAATCCCCGCATCATCCGGACGATACTGCTCCATGCGTTCAAAGAGCTCATCAAACAATTCCCGATACTCCGGTCTCTCCATATCGACCACCGGTATGGAACATGTGTCCACCGTGAAATACCGGTCATCCAGCTTCTCGAGAAAACCGGCAATGTCCTTAATATCCCCCATAATCTGCCATAACAGCCCATGTGGATCCCCATCCCCGGCTCTGTCTATATACTCCGCCAGCCATGTACATCTCCTGACAATGGACATTTTTTCTCCATCTGGCAGCACAGTCGGATCGATGCTCTCCCTGCGCGTTTTCCCTATATAATAGTCCATAAACTCCTGGTAAGCATCCAGGTCCTCCGCCGGCTCCTCTTCCGCATTAAAATTCCGGATCTTCTCGACCCATTTTCTCAGATACTTCGCATAATCCGTCCACAGATCATGAAGGAACATCTGCTTGTTCGTCAGCGTTTTCTTCTTTTCCTCTTCCGTACACGTTCCCTGACCTCTGGATCATAGACTGCGCGTTTCTCATCCTGCAGCCTCTCATAAAACGTCCAGTATTCCTTCTCCACCGCCCTGGAAAGCTTTAATGGATACTGATCCGCAAAATTATGCGTCGACAGCACAAACGAAACCTGACGTTTCCCGCTCCCCGGTTCCAGACTCGTAAGATATTCTCGGATATAGCTGCAGATCTGCCAGAGCGATGTCCTCTGATATGGAAAAGCCGCCCTGCCAATCCAGTCACTCCTGAAATCCGTAAAATCCTCCTTATCATCCGGATACGGCGGTCGTATGAACGCGTGAACATCATAACAGTTCATGAACATTGCCATATCGCGGACCTTTAATTCCGGAAGACCTTTTTCGTATCCATACTCTTTTACCGCGCAAAATCTGACCGCTGTCTCGCCCGGATTCAACGCTTTTTCCAGCGCAAAACGAACCGTCCGCAGCGTCCCCGCACGCCTCGCATTCTCCCTGATCAGCTCCGGAATCGTCGAATCATCCCTCTCCACAGGCTTCGGAAACTGCATGATCTCCATGTCACATATCTCAAGGAAAAATTCCGTATCGCTGATACTATAAAGAAGAAAATACGAGTCATCCTCTCCTTCCCACTTCCTATGATACCGCACATCATGCTTCGCCCCGATCATCTGAAGCAGATTCGTCTTTCCAGACCCTGTTTTTCCAACAAGAATATGCAGGTTGTCAGGTTTCCTGTCTCCACGGATGATCGCGGACGCGGATGACTGACCGCGGTATTGGATCGACAGTTTGTTGTTTGAGAAATTGACACGCCAGCGGTGGTCGAAGATGATTTCCTGGGTTGTGTAGTTTTTGAATTTGTTTATGTAGGCGTAGATGAGGATCATAGGTATTCTTCCTTTATTGGACCAGATTTTATGTTAATATAATCTGACTTAATTTTTTTATATAGTTCACAATTTACTTAACTAACCTTAGCTACAAATCGATTTTAAAGCTTTATCTAATAATCCTCTCTCATATGAATCCAACAACTGCTTAATATCCTCCAAGTGTTCTAATATGTATTTTTGACTCGCACTCGCATGCATAGATAATAACCTTAAATTGTTATCCTCAATTCTTTTAATTGCATCAACTGGGAATCCGAATTCAATTAGTTGTTCTCAATATAACTTTTTACACCCGTTTCATAAAAACGCGAAACTTTAGATAATGAAAAATTATCTAATGTTTTTCTCCTCAACAATGATGCATATGAAAAAATAGTTTCAAATAGTGCTAGGATCTTAGGAATTTTATGTTCTATAATATCTTTTGTGTTTTAAACGCATCCATGTACGCTTTATCGATACGTTTATGTTTCACCTTATCTCCTCGGGCATTGTCTATTTCATACCTCAATAATCCATGAAATCCTTCATTACAGTATGTATTGCTAACGGCTTTATATCTTCGAACAATAGTAACGTCCAGTAATCCTGATTTTTCAAAAATATCAAGCACAGTATTCATTGCATGGTATGTCGTAAATTGCATTAATATATCTGGGTAAGATAAATACCTATAAAATTTATTATAAAGAATATTATTATTAAGTAGAAATCTTAAAAGTATCTCTTGATATTCTCTTTTTATTAATCTATTTTTTTTCATATATATCATTTGTCAATAAGTATTCTTTAAACTGTTCCTCTCTTTTTATGTTTGAGATTTTTATTTATGTCCGAAAGATCCATATACTCTGAATTATCTATATCTACCGGATCCAATTCTTGATCATCATATGTAACAAAAATTAAGCGTCAAATCCTCTGTATGTTCAAATTTTTCTAATTCTTTATCGACTAAAAAATATCTCCCGACAAAATTATGATAATACCTACCCGATCTACCAATGATATTTTTAAAATCAAAAACTGTTAGTTCTTTTGTTCCCTTACTATGGTTTAATACAACCATATTCTTTGCATTGGTGTTAACGCCCTCTACAATAGTCGATGTACAAAAAAGTAAATTAAATATGCCCTCATTAAATAAATCCAAAATTTCTTTTGGTATATACTTAGGCATTTTTCCGTGATGCATTCCGAATCCCATTTCCAGCACATTCACAAAACTCCATTCATTAATAGATCCATCTATATTATAATTTCTTTTTAGATGCTCTATAAACTCAGAAAATCTTTCATTTTTAACAACGTTCCCCTGATGATTTTCCGCTAACTTAGTGGCATATTCATTCGCTTTTGCAGGCGTTGTACAATATAATATTGTAGCACCATATATTTTTTCTATATTCATCCTCTATAGGCATATGTATCACCCCATCATGTTCCACATATTGTATTCTACATATGATTATGCATCTATATTTAGGTTTGTCAACCTTTATCTGGAGCAAAACACGATAACCCTGATGATTATTAGTCTTACTGCACTAAAATTCCTAACATAGATATTTTTCGCTAAAGTAGGATTAGTGCGAAAGAAAGTAGAGATAAGCCATAGATTGGCACACTTGAATAAGATGTCTAAGGCAGGCAACTTTTTGAAATGATATAGAGCGTGTAATGATAGCGTGTGGATTCCATACAGACATCATGACAGTCATTGTCAAAAAGCCATTGCTTGAATTCGAGAATTGAATTATTAAAGGTAGAAAAGCGTTTCTTTTGGTAAGAGGGTTCAATACCACCGCTGGTTTTAACGATTGTGGCAACAAGAAACGATGAGTAATACGTTGTAAATTATCCATCTAAACAGACAATACCTTAATCATCGATAGCTCTGGTGAAAAATCTGAAGGCTTCAATGTTCTTTGCTTTTATTTGTTCTCTTATTGTTATATAATTTTCCATATGTCTGCTTTTATCCCCCCTGTCTGTCAACTCATTCTAGCATATCGTCGTGCACTTCTTCTAAACTAAACTTTTTAATCAAACGTTCATCGTTTCGCAGACATAAATCTCACTGCAGATATTCTAACTTTTTAAAACAGAATATTGATTTTCACACGCCAGACAGGTGATGGATTTCAACCCGTATTATTCATAAAAACTGTCTAAGTTACAATCACCACTTAGAACATTTGCTTCCGTGGTCGGAAAACTTCCAACTGAGATGCATAAAAATTCACCGCAAAAATCTAAAAACAGCAGTGCCGCCGCATGTATAAACAACTCATACACGCAGCGGCACCTCTGTTTTATCAGGATCACGCTCTCCCTTAATGCGTCCGTCCTTCCGCCCATCCAGTATTCATATAATGCTCATAGTACTTCCTCAAATCGCTTCCAAACGCGGTCTGAAGATCGGTATTATTCTCTTTGTATACATTCACATCAAACTCCGCGCACCCCTTTCGTCCCTCTGCCATGCCAGAATTATAAAAATGCGTGAACAGTGCCAGCTTATCTGTTCCAATCGCAGTCTGACGATACGGATATGTATTGTAGTAATAATCTGGATCAAACACTCTGGAGTAAGAGTTCATCAGATCATAGGTGATCGAAGGTGCTTCTGCTGCCGCGGTGCTGCTGTTTCCTGCAGAACTATTATCTGTCTGGCCCCCACTGCATACGGGCATACACCGTTCGTATGCAAATGTGCAGGATGCCCGTTACAATGGTAATGATAACTTCCCAGCCCACTCTTATTCTTATTGTCACGATGACCTCCATTAGCATCTGTACGTCCCGAATGAGCTTCGGCGATGATCGTGTTTGCAGTAAAACAGTAGTCGTTGCCGCGGACAGTGTCATGCATGAAAGGAAAATGATTCCGCACCTTTTCAGTTTATTCATAATACCAGCCCCTGTATTGTATTTGTTATACTTTATTATAGGACGGACGCTGGCGGGTGTAAACCGTAAAGCGGGTGTATTGCAGGATTTTTCTTTCTTAACAAGCACTGCCCCACCTCTATCCGATTCGAACACAGGTGGGAGGTGGCGGAGGAATTTTTCTTGAAAAGGAATCTCGTTTAACACGTAGACCATACGGCAATACATTGGAATTGCCGGAATTAGAAACATTATTAAAGCTATACCACATGCCTTCTGGAACAGATTGGGAGCACCTGTACTCCATTATAATGAAATATGGGAGACTATTAGAAAGGCTCGGTAAATAAGATTCTTCCATGATAATTAAGGGAGTTAGGCTCTCTTGCAACAGAATTTACGATTCCACTTAAAAATACACAGACCCATTACTAAGCAAAGGAACTGACTATGTAGGGATTCCTGCTCCACTGATCGTTAAAACTGAAGGAGCCATGAGGTTCGCCTCCGTTACAGTATCTCAGAGACAGCAAAGCTGAATGACCTGCGCCCATATTACTATTTTCGATACATCCTTGCAGAACTACCGAAGCGCAGTGATGAAATGGAAATATAGATTCAAAACTGGATGATCTGATGCCCTGGTCCTCAGCGCTTCCAGACAGCAGGAAAACGCCGCTGATGAAGCGGCGTTTTATTATTGCAGGCAAATGGTTTGACGTTTACGCTTTAACGACATTTTTCTATAGGTAGCTATTTTCGATACAATCCTTGTTCCCACTGCTCGAGAACTAACATTATAACGATAAGTGCAAGAATATTTATTTGGGATGGGAAAATTTCAGGCTTTCAAAAAGCCATTTAACTGACTGCAGATAATATGAAGTAATAATATCCCGGTCACCATTATAGTATTGGTTGCATAACAATGAAAATCTTTCAGCCAGAAGTCTGGCAAGCGAAGCTTTTCCATACCCTGTGTGTTAGGATAGTTGTCAGTGAAAGATAATTACATTTGTGGTAGTATAGAGCTATCGCAGGAAGGGAGCTTTCATTATGAACTATAGTCCAGAGTTAAAGGATGCACTCCTCAGGAGGATGCTTCCACCAAACAATGAATCCATTACAAAAATTTCCAGAGAAGAAGGTATTTCCGAACAGACATTGCGTAACTGGCGGGACAAAGCCAGAAAGGAAGGCTATGCCACTCCTGGTACAGATGCCATCCCAGACAATTGGAGCACACAGGATAAATTCTTAGTTGTTGTTGAAACAGCGAGCATGAATGAAACGGAACTTGCTGAATATGCCCGTAAAAAAGGACTTTATGTTGAGCAGATTAAGGATTGGAAAGATGCCTGCATGAATGCAAATGGCGGCATCGCTAAAGAGGCCTCCCGACTAAACCGGGAACTCAAGGATTCTGAAAAAGAACGCAGAAAACTTGAAAAGGAATTACAACGCAAGGAAAAAGCTCTTGCCGAAGCTGCAGCTTTACTTGTATTGTCAAAAAAAGCAAATGCGATCTGGGGGATCCCGAGGACGAATGATTAGCGCCTCAGACCGCGAAAATGCTGTACTGCTAATCAATGAAGCTATTGCATCTGGTGCATCCTGCAAAAAAGCCTGTTACCGTCTCGGAATTACAGAAAGGACTTTTTACCGCTGGAAAAAAAGGAAATCAGATATAAATTCCTATGAAGATGGACGTCCCACAGCGGATCATTCAGAGCCGGCAAATAAGATCCCGACAGAAACCCGAAAGGAAATCATAAATATCTGTAACAAGCCTGAATACGCCAGCATGGCGCCATGTGAGATCGTTCCAACACTAGCCGATGAAGGCATCTATATCGCCTCTGAATCAACCTTTTACCGTGTTTTACGGGAAGAAAAATGTTGAACCATCGTGGACGCAGTGAAGCACCAAAGCATAACCGTCCGTCTACATACAGTGCAACAGCACCCAATCAGGTGTATATGTGGGATATTACGTATCTGAATGGCCCACATAAAGGAATGTTTTACTATCTGTATCTTTTTTCGGATCTCTATGACCGGAGTATCGTGGGCTGGGAGGTCTATGAGGCAGAAAATGCCGATTATGCCAGCAGCCTGATCAAAAGGATTTGTTTAAAGCAGGGACGCCTTACTACAGAGCCATTAGTATTACATTCTGATAATGGTTCTCCCATGAAAGGTGCAACGATGCTTGCAACGCTGTATCAGCTTGGCATAACACCTTCAAACAGCAGACCGCGTGTAAGCAATGATAATCCATATGCGGAAAGTCTCTTTAAAACATTAAAATACCGTCCGAATTATCAGCCTAAAGGGTTTGCAACACTGGAAGAAGCAAGGGAATGGGTAAGTCTGTTTGTAAAGTGGTATAACCATGACCATCATCATAGTGGATTAAAGTTTCTTACCCCATATCAGCGCCGCAGTGGTTTATCTGACAAGATACTTGCCAAACGCAAGGAAGTTTATGAAGCAGCCAAAACAGAGCATCCCGAGCGTTGGAACGGACGTTTGACCCGTGACTGGAGCCTTCCGGACACAGTGTATCTGAATCCGGAGAAAATAAGCGAAGAAGCAGAAACTGCTGTTGAGGAGACAGCTGTTTCATAAAAATCTGATGATTCAAATGGACATGCTCAGATAAAAGCTCTGTGCCTGACGTGATTGTCAATAAAAATGGGGTATTCATTGATACTCACGTCAGGTACAGAACAATATCTGATAACCTGTCGAAACAAGAATATAAATTTTTACTGACAACTACCTTGACAATCAGCGGCATCACCGCTGAGTATGGGGTATCGAAAGCCAGCATTTCTAAGTGGTGTAGCGAGTTTAGTAAAGAATGCCAGTCAAGCCCGGAAGCCAAAGAAGATTATGACAACATGAAGGAGATGCTCAGACTCAAAAGAGAAAACGAAGAACTTCGTAAGGAGAATCTTTTCTTAAAAAAAGCGGCGGCATTCTTTGCAAAGGAAATCGATTAGAGGCTTATCGATTCATCGAACAATATCATAATGAATTTGGCATTCGCTGGCTGCTTGGACGGCTGGGTATATGCCCAAATGCTTATTACAACTACCGGAAACACCGGAAGGCGGATTATTATACCCTTAAAGCCGAAGTCCAAGCACAGATTCAGGAAATATATCATTCGCACAATGGAGTTGACGGCTATCGGAGTATGAAAGTCTATCTGAAGCGTAAAGGTTATTCTTACAGTAATACCACCGTTCATAAATATATGAACACAGAGCTTGGTCTCCGTTCGGTTGTCCGTCCAAAAAAAACCAGGATATGAGCATGGAAACCCGCATAAAGTATTCGATAATAAGCTGAAGCAAAATTTCACAGCAGATGAAATCAATCGAAAATGGTGCACGGATTTCACTTATCTGTTCCTTGCAAATCATGAAGTACGCTATAACTGCACTATTATAGATTTGCATGACCGGAGTGTGATTGCCAGCATAACAGATCGTAACATTACCAGTGATCTTGCGATCCGGACGCTCCGAAAAGCGCTGGAATCGCAGCCAACAATCAAAGATGGCCTTATCTTACATTCTGACCAGGGCTCACAGTATACGTCCAAAGCATTTACCGAATTCTGCGAATCGGTAAATGTGACACAGAGCATGAGCAAAGCAGGATATCCATATGACAATGCACCGATGGAGCGCTATTTCAACACCTTGAAAAATGAGTGCACAAATTTGTATGAGTTTACAACAGAGTAAACACTCTATCAAAAGGTAGAAGAATTTGCATACGTTGATTATAATCATGTTCGTCCACACAGTTATAATGGTTATCGAACCCCATATGAAGCAAGGACGGCAGCATAAATTGATAAGCACTATTTTTTTTAGCCACAAGTGTTACAAAAAGCTTGACCACAACATTCCTGCTGCATTAAATTCTTTAAACATTTCAAATTCCGCTTTACCTTTCCGCCAATAAGAAGTCTCTCCATATATAAACTAAGACTTTCCAGATCTAAAATGGAAAGTCTTAGTTTATTGTTGTCAGTCCGCCGGTCTCAGCAGAATACAGTTAGCAAATATTTTTCTCGTAGAATCCTTCCTGGCTGTATTCTGACCATTTCAGGTACATTTCCTGATAGTTCTGTTTGATGAACTCCTGGATTTTTCGAATTTCTCTATCATTCAGAATTCCACGATTCTGTACCAGGGTGTCACCGTTATCTTTCACAAAGAACTTTGCAGAGCCAGTTTCCGTCAGTTTACGGTCACTGGCGTGCACATGCATACACTCAATAATAACGCAGTAAGATGTGAAGTAAAGATAATACCCTGCAATTTTGTATTCGTAATACTTCGGCATCTTAGTCCTCCATAAACTTCCGGTTCTTTTCCAGATAGTCTCTCGCGATCCGAACCTCAATATCATCCATGCTGGTCTCCAAAACCTTACCATCACTTGAAAACACTACGGCCCGATCAGGACGATTCAAATTCAAAACACGGAATCCCTCAGCGCAACGGGTAAACGCATAACCATTTACAATCATATCTGCCGCATCTGCAACCTGCTTCACATCAACCATTTGCCACCTCCACGCTTTTGATTGGATTTAAGAACTTATCGACATCGAAATACAAATTCTGGAGAATCGGAACTAAATCAATATATTCTTCTTCCGGTTTCTCGTTGTGCTTATACTTTGCCATAACAACAAGATATCCATTGTCCCACTCTTTCACTGCTGTATATCGTTCCAACGAATACGGAGCAATGAACCGGATCACATGGTTTCCGAACTGGAACACGGTATAGTTTTTCTCATTGCTAAGAGTTGCTACGCCACTCATGCCAATTCCTCCTTCAAAAGTTCCGAAACCATTTTATAGGTTCCATTTATTGTTTCCACTCTTTGATATCAACCATGGTATTGTCTTCCACATTCAGCATACGTCAATATCGCTGTGTAGTCAAGCTGAACCACTATACCATTATAATTCGTCAGAATCCCGTTCCATTACGTAAACGCTATGGAGCGTTTACAATTTAAATAAAAAAAAGGAAGCCACCTCTCCGAACTCTCCACAACCATAGAAAATCCCAAGCGATCGCTCCTTTTTCTCTCATTCAATATTCACCTATAAACTAAAACTACTACAACCTACAATCAACCTCTTGGTTCCAGTGTTCCCGTACGGACATTAGTGTTCTCTACTCCAACACCACACACCCCACAACGCTCTTCCCAAGATCCTTCACTCTCTCGATCTCCAGCTCCAGCGCACTATACTTAGACATACCGCACTGCTCAACAAACACAACTCCATCGCACTCCGGCAGCTTCTTAACGGTCTCAGCGTCCTCCAGCATGCAGTTTCCAGAGATCACGCGGATTCCACTAAGCTCTTTCTCCAGTGCCTCCACAGCCCCTCTGAGGACCTCAGGATCCACATCACCGGTAACAAGAATGGTCTTCATTCCATCCGCATAGTTCTTAATATTCGCCGCGATCAGACCATACTCCGTCTCAGCGTTCACGTTGCATGCGCGTCCCTCAAGACGATTCAGCCATGCGTCGATCGCTCCAGCTTTCTTTCCGCCCTTGGAAAGTCTTCCGAGAACTTTTACCTTATAGCGGGATCGGAGTTCCTTCGCAGAATACAGCTTATCACTCATCACAAACGCAACACAGATTCCAAACACAATAAGGAATCCACCAAGAATTCCACCGAGAATTCCATATTTAATCGCGCTCTTTAACGCCGCACGCTTGGAAGAATCGACTTCCTTCGGCTCCTCAAGTTCATCATATTCAGTCTGCTTTGTCTGTAAACTGTCATTCAGCGTTGTCAGCTTCTCGGTCTGCTGGCGCTGAAGTTCTGCAAGATCAAGGTTCACCAGCGCGCTGACACTCTCATTTACGATAGAAACTGTATGTTCCCCAATACTTGTGGCGATCCGGTCATGCATATCGTCTACATGTGCCAGAAACGCGCCAAGAACTTCCTCGGCATCTTCTTTTGTCGTATGCTTTACATCAATCGTAAGCATACGGTTTAACTGGCCATCCTGATTTGCCCCGATCGTCACTTCCACAAGTTCTTCCAGATATCTCGGCTCCGTCTTTACCTGCTTCGCAACATCCTCAAGAACTGCGCTGCTGGTTAAAAGAGACTGATATGCCTGAAGGATCGTATCTGTATTATCACGATTCTGATACTCCATTCCCGGCATGATCTGATATCCTGTGGAAACGAACAGATCCGCTCTCGCCTCGCATACATCGTACGGACTCATGTTGATCCAGATCGAATGATCCAGATATTCCTGCTGATTCGCAATATCTGTTCGGAGATTTTCCATCTCACGCTCATACGTGGACTTATTCTTCTCATAGAGCTCCAGATCATTCTGGTAAGTTACTCTCGCTTCCTTCGCCGTCTCCGGGTCATTCTGCTTCCTGTAAGTCATCGTGCCCCTTCGCACCACCAAGCAGAACTGCCATAATAACAGCGACTGCAAGCACCGGTCTCCACTTATGAAGGACCGCAAACATCAGGTCCTTCAGGTCGATCTCTACAACTTCATTTGAATTGTTTTCCATGTTACTCTCCTTCATCTTTATTTCCCAACATGTAAAATCCCACGCAAAAATTATTCCACAGTCACACTCTTTGCAAGATTTCTGGGCTTATCCACATCAAGTCCCTTCGCGACAGATACATAATACCCCATAAGCTGCAGCGGGATCACCGCAAGACTCGCCGCAAACAGCGGATCCGTCTTCGGGATATAAATCACAAACTCCGCACAGTCCTCGATGCTGTAATTTCCATACGTCGTGAGCGCCATCAGATACGCCCCACGGCTCTTGCACTCGACCATGTTGCTGACAGTCTTCTCATAGAGATCCTGCTGCGTCAAAACTCCGATCACCAGCGTTCCCGGCTCGATCAGGCTGATCGTTTCCATGCTTCAGCTCCCCGGCCGCATAGGCCTCAGAGTGGATATAGCTGATCTCCTTCATCTTAAGACTGCCTTCCAGGCTCACCGCATAGTCGATTCCACGTCCGATAAAGAACATATTCTGTGCGTTCATCTGCTTCGCCGCGAACCACTGGATCCGCTCCTTGTCCTCGAGAAGCTTCTCGATCTTATCCGGGATCGTCTGAAGCTCTGCGATCAGCTCCGCTGCCCTGTCTCATCGATCATCCCGCGGACACGGGCAAATTCGATGGACAAAATATAGGACGCGATCAGCTGTGTGTGCTGTACGCCTTCGTCGTCGCAACCGCGATCTCCGGTCCCGCAAGCGTGTAGAAAACATGGTCCGCTTCCCGGGCGATCGTGGATCCGACTACATTGACGATTGCTAACGTCTTAACCCCATGGGCCTTCGCCTCCCGGAGCGCTGCAAGACTGTCTGCCGTCTCCCCGGACTGGCTTACGATGATCACAAAGAGAATTCGGTGCAAACAGCATTCTCCGGTAACGGAACTCCGAAGCAAGCTCCACACGCACCGGAATCTGCGCCAGCTCCTCAATTACATACTGGGCCGCAACACCAACATGATACGCGGAGCCACAGGCAACGATATAGATCTGCTGCAGCTTCTGGATTTCTTCCTCCGTGATTCCTACTCCGCCAGATCGATCTTACCATCCCGGACAACCGAATTTACTGTATCACGGACCGCTTTCGGCTGCTCATGGATCTCCTTCATCATAAAATGCTCAAAGCCCGCTTTCTCCGCAGCTTCCGCATCCCACTGGATCTCCACCAGATCTTTCTCAATCTCATCGCCGTCCAGGTTGTAGAATGTTACATTTCCCTTCTGCAGACGGCAGAGCTCCATATTTCCGATATAATAAACATTTCTTGTATATTTTAAGATAGCAGGAACATCCGACGCGACAAACGACTCGCCATCCGCAACACCGATGATCATTGGGCTGTCCTTTCTCGCCGCATAGATTTCTTCCGGATAGTCCCTGAACATGATGGCCAGTGCGTAAGAACCGCGGATCCGCACCATCGCATGGTTGATCGCGTCCACCGGCGTATGCTCATACTTCTTATAGTAATAATCAATCAGCTTGATCGCAACCTCTGTATCCGTATCAGAATAGAAGTTATATCCCCTTGTGCTGCAGTTTTTCCCGCAGCTCCTGGTAATTCTCAATAATTCCATTGTGGACACCAACTACATTCCGGTCATCGCTGCAATGCGGATGCGCGTTCAGCTCACTCGGTTCCCCGTGAGTTGCCCAGCGGGTATGCCCAATTCCACATGTTCCGTGCATTGCGGTTCCATCATTCGTCTTTTCCGCAAGAACGCGCAGGCGACCTTTCGCCTTTACGATCTCCACATCCTTCTCTCCGTCCGGACCGCGATTCCTGCAGAATCATATCCACGGTATTCCAGTTTTGCAAGTCCGTCAAGCAGCACCGGAGCCGCCTGACTATGTCCTGTAAATCCAACGATTCCACACATATGTAAAATTCCTTCGTCTTTTCTCAAATCTCATATCCTGTCGAAAAGACAGTTGGTTTGATTATAACACAATCAAGAAAGCCATACAAGTATGATCCTGACTGATACCGCCGTTTCTGGAGAATTCCCGGAGAATTGCCGCAAATTTTCCTGCCACCGCCTCCATTGTGATTTTTCTGGATCCTACTTATAATTTTTGTAATCCCAACGTAACTGTTCAGCATCTTCACGGTTACTTTTCAACTACAAATGATACCGCATCGCACGGTAAAACGGAGGTCCCATGGAACACTTATTTGAGACATATCTCACCCAGCGAAAGCTCTCCCCAAACACCATCAAGTCCTACAACTACAGCCGCGAACTCTTCTTCTCCCTCTATCCCCGGCTCACCCAGAGGAATCTGGAACAGTATAAGCTCTATCTTCTGGAGACCTACCGTCCCCAGACCGTCAACCTGCGGATCCGGGGCATCAACTGCTACCTGGAATTCTGCGGAAAGACCACTGGAAGCTGCCTTTTATCAAGAAACAGCAGAAACCGTTCCTCGAAAACGTGATCAGCGAAGCCGACTACCTCTACCTCTTAAACTCCCTGAAACGCGACGGCTATCTCTACTGGTATTTCGTCGTCCACTTTCTCGCCTCCACCGGCGCCAGGATCCATGAATTCGTCCAGTTTAAAGTCGAGCATGTCCGATGCGGCTACATTGATATCTACTCAAAAGGCGGCAAGCTCCGCCGCATCTATATCCCAAAGCCTCTCCAACAGGAAGCGCTGGACTGGATCAACACTGAGCAGCGGACCAGCGGCTTCCTCTTCACAAACCGCTACGGCGACCGGATCACCTGCCGCGGCATCGCGAGCCAGCTTAAGAAATTTGCGCTCCTCTACGGGATCGACCCCAACGTCGTCTATCCCCTCCTTCCGCCACCGCTTCGCGAAAAAGCTTTCTGGAACGCTTTAACGATCTCGCGCTCCTCGCCGATCTCCTTGGACATGAGAATATCGAGACCACAAGGATCTATCTGCGGCGAAGCAGCAGAGAACAGCGAGAAGTGATCGATCAGGTCGTAAACTGGTGATACGCATCCGTCACATGCCTTTCCGCACCGCTTCAAGAATCATCTCACACAGATACAGCATCTCGGGACCTGCCTGAATATACTCCTGCAGGTCCTTTCCCTCCCCGTGGAAGGTCTTATTCCGAAGAGCGATCATTTTCTGAAGAAACGCCCGGTCCACCTCGATCTCATGGTCATGGATCTTTAATTTTTCAATTTTCATGTACTGCAGGATATTCTTAAGCTTATCCGCCCGTCCGATATTCGCTGCCCTGGCAAGCGCTCCCGACACCTGGCCGCAGAGCTGTTTCCGCTCCTTCGAACTAAAATCATCCCGCTTTGCCAGGAGCTCCTGAAGCATATCCCCGATCTCCTTCCGTGTTTTCTCCGGATAGAGCGGAATTGCCCCGTTATACGGTTCATAACGGTGTTCAATATATTCGATGATCGAGAATAGATGAAAGAACTTACTTTTCGCGTCTTCCTGCCCGAGGGCGATATAATACTCATTCATCAGAAACTCGTACGCCTCATTCTCCGGCATGGTCCAGTTCTTATAGTCGATCTTTCCTTCCCGGAATTTCAGGCAGCTCGTCATGTAAAAAGCCTTCCGTCATATGATTCCACACATGAAACTCCCGACCATTCCCCTGATTCTCCAGATATTCCAGATACGGCTCATACTCCTGCTCTTTCCACACTGCATGACTCCAGTCCGCCTCCACACGGGGCTGGTAGTAGTGCCGGTTGCAGTTGTGATGGTTGATCTCCAACGTACGGTTCTTACAGATCCGCTCAACCGTCCCCGACAGATATTCGCAGGCTGCATCTTTTGTCTCTCCGAGGATATTTTCGAGCGTCAGCCTAAACTACGGTTCCGGCATGTGGTCCTTTTCGATGTTTTCCTTCCAGATGCTGCTGAGCTCGATCTTGTAGGTGTCAGAAAAAGTCTTTGGCTCACCGTTTTCTTCCTTTATCTGAACTGTCTGATTGAGTTCCCATACAAATGGCTTTTCGAGTTCTACTCTAAATTCTGAATCTGAGTCCTGTCGTATAGGGCCATGCGGTTGTAGGTTAGGTGTAGTTCTATATTGTACCTAAATAACATATCTATTCCCCATTTCTGTCTGAATATAAATACTTTCTCGTCTATGCATCTTCTATTTTAACATCCATTCTTTCCACAATGATATATCTCAAATTCATAAGGCAACATCTTTTATAACTTCCGATAAGGATCATTATACGCAGTTACAGCTTTGACTTAAGGCGTTCGCAAGCTTGAAAAACAGAACGCTGTATTTTTATGTGCTTGGATTTTAACTGCTGACAGGCACGATTCTATTAGCCAAAAGATGAAGGATGAACGAAATGACAAAATTCAAGCATGACCTGCTGTTACGAATTGTAAAAGTTCTGGATGCAGTATTAATTACGATACCGTTTGCGCTTTGTTGGTATCTCTATTATGCAAAACGTGTATACTCACCATTTTATTCCAAAGGAAATATCCTGGTGGTTGCCCTGTTCTTCGTGGCATATATCACGTTCGGCCGGATCTACGACGCGTTCCGTATGAGTATGCAGCGGGTATCAGAAGTAATCTACGCCCAGTTTCTTGCTGCAGGTGCCAGCGATCTTCTTATGTATGTTGTAATCTGGCTGCTCACAAAGCATCTGCCGAATATTCTTCCGGGAGTAGCGGCACTTGCCGGACAGATTCTGCTTGCAGTGGTATGGGCATTCGGAGCGAATAAATGGTACTTTTCAACATTTCCACCGCAGGAGACAGCCGTTATCTACGATGTCCGTCACGGAATGGAAAAGCTGATCAGCCAGTACGGCATGGATAACAAATACAAAGTGGTTTTAACTGCCAGTGCGGAAGCGTGTCTAAACGATCTTTCAATGCTGAATGGAATCAAGGTGGTATTTTTAAGCGGAATCCACAGCCACGATCGAAACATTATTTTGAAGTACTGCATTGCAAACAGCATCAACGTTTTTGTTATTCCGAGAATCGGAGACACAATTCTTTCTGGTGCAAGATCAATACATATGTTCCATCTTCCGATGTTGCAGGTCAGCCGTTATTCTGCACAGCCGGAGTTTCTGTTTATGAAACGTGTGATTGATATCGTAGTGTCATTGATTGCCGCAATTATTTTAAGCCCGGTATTCCTGATCACTGCGATTGCAATCAAGGCAACCGATCACGGCCCGGTATTTTATAAACAGATTCGTCTAACAAAGGATGGAAAAGAGTTTAAGATTCTGAAATTCCGTAGTATGCGCGTCGATGCAGAAAAAGACGGAGTTGCGCGTTTGTCCACAGGTGAAAACGACAGCCGAATTACACCGGTCGGAAAGATCATCCGCGCATGCAGAGTTGATGAACTTCCACAGCTCTTCAATATCCTAAAAGGTGATTTAAGTGTTGTAGGTCCGCGTCCGGAACGTCCAGAGATTGCGTCCCAGTACTGCGAGGAGATGCCGGAGTTTGCACTTCGCTTACAGGCAAAAGCAGGACTTACGGGTTATGCACAGGTTTATGGGAAGTATAACACTACGCCGTATGACAAGTTGACGATGGATCTGATGTATATCGCACATCCGAGCATTGTTGAGGATCTGAAGATTATGTTGGCTACAGTAAAGATTTTGTTTTTGCCGGAGAGTACAGAAGGCATTGCAGAGGGTCAGACCACTGCCAGTGGAATGGACCTAGGAAAATACAGTAAAAACTAAGAGGAATTTAATTATGAAAACGGGTTTAGTTTCAATCATTACTCCCTGTTATAATGGTGCAAAATATATTGGGAAACTATCAATTCTGTTATTAAACAAACCTATCAAGACTGGGAAATGATTATTATTGATGATGGATCTAAAGATAATTCTGTTGAAATAATTAATGAGTTTTTATCTAAAGATTCCAGAATCAAGCTTATCCGTCAAGAAAAATGCGGATCAGCAGCAGCACGAAATAATGGAATAAAGAATGCTGAGGGACAATACATCGCTTTACTAGATGCGGATGATTTATGGCATTCAGATTTTTTGGAAACACAAATTGCGTATATGAAAGAGAAAGATGCTGTCTGCGTATTTTGCTCGTATAAGCGTATAAATGAAAATTCTGAAGAAATTTTAAGACCTACTTATGCCAAGAAGATAGTTACTATAAAGGATATGAAAGTGATGAATTATATTGGTTGCCTTTCTGGATTATACGATACAACACGGCATGGGAAAATATATTTGAAAGAATCTTTAAAGAGTATTCGGGATGACTATGCTTATTGGTACGATATTGTCTCACTTGAAAATGCGGCTTATGGAAATCCAGAAGTATTAGCAGATTATCGAGTATTGACAAACAGCACAACTGGGAACAAGAAGAAACTCATAAAAAACAATATCAATTTTATAGAACATATTTGAAAGAAAATTGTATTGTTGCTAGTATTAATCTAATTCGATGGGGCATTGCCGGATTACAAAAGTTTTCATAAGGAGAAAAATGAACAATAATCCAACGATAAGTATTATTACACCCTGTTTACAATGTATCAAAATATTTAGATCGATGCATAGAGTCTATCATAAATCAAACTTTTGACAACTTCGAATTAATTCTTATTGATGATGGTTCTACTGATGATTCAGGAAAAAATGTGACGATTGGGCAATAAAAGATTCTAGAATTAAAGTTATTCATCAAAGAAATGCGGGAGCCGGCGCGGCTCGTAATACTGGTTTAGAAAATGCTACGGGTAAGTATATCGGTTTTGTTGATAGCGATGATTGGGTGAACATTAATATGTACCAAAGATTATATGATTTACTTTTAGAATATCCTTATGTTGATATGGCAATTTGTGAAACCAATTGGACTAGTGAGTATTATCCCAACAAGCAAGATGTTCAAACTGGAACTATTAAAGTAAAAAAGCAATCGGAATTGTTAGAGGATTTCTTTAGAATACATGGTGAGCGAAGTAATTACGGTATATATAACAAACTGATCAGAAGTAATGTACTAGAAAATTTTAAATTCTTAGAAGGAACAGTCTCTGAGGATGTTATGGCAACGTATTATTTCTATGTGCATTCCTCCAAAGCTATTTATGTCAACGAAAAGCTATATAATTATTTTCAAAACCAATCAGGGGTTACGAAGGCAAAGGTTACCCAAAAAAGATTTTGAATATATTAAGGCGTTTGAACGGATATATAAAGACATAAAATATATTAATAAAGATTTTAGTGAATACGCTAAGATTAACTATATAAGAGCAAATTTTTCTATATTAAGTAAAATGAAATTATATGGTTTTGATCATGATGATGTAATGTTAAAGCAAACATATGCGAGTTTAAAACAAATTGTAAGAAAGAATTTCTGGATTTTATTTAAATGGAAAATGCCAATTAGCCGAAAAATACTTTTACTACTTGTATGCCTTTAATATACTTTGTGGTCTCATCATTTAATGAGTATCGTATTTATTTAAAATTGCAAAAGGAGATTATGTTAAAAACATACATACCAATATGAAACGGATATTAGTATATGGAATGACTTCCAACATGGGTGGCATAGAAACCTATCTGATAAATATAATGAACAAAATGTTACCCTATAATATTATTTTTGATTTTGTGACAGATTTTCCTGAAATTGCATATAATGATTCACTTAACAAATTAGGATCAAAGATTTTTTTTATACCTGCAAAAAAAGAAAATCTATTTGGGCATTTGCATGGAATGTGGAAACTTTTAAACGAGCATCCTGAGTATCATATTGTGTATTTTAATCTACTTACTTCAACTGGAAGTGTTACTGCATTAATTCCCCAATTGTTACATCGAAAAGTTATCATCCATAGTCATAATTCTAATGCAGATAATAAATTAGTGCATGATTGTTTCAAACCTTTAATCAGATTAGTTTCCGATTATGACGTAGCCTGCTCAAAGGTTGCGGGTATCCATATGTTCGGTAATAGGTGTTTGAAGGATGGGAAGATGCTAATTGTTCCAAATATGATTGATTTTGCAAAATATGATTTTAATATAGAACGGCGGAATCAATTACGTAAGGAATGGAAACTAGATAGTAATTACCTGGTATGCCATGTTGGGAGAATGTCAGAGCAAAAAATCCTTTCAAGGTTATAGATATTTTTGAAGCCGTTTATAAACGAGAGAGTTCTGCGCGCCTACTGTATGTAGGTACAGGAGAACTTGAAGATGAAATTAAAGCTTACACCAAAGAAAAGGGTATAGAAGAAAATGTATTCTTTTTAGGATTACGAAATGATGTAGAGGATATTTTACAGATGGCGGATGTTTTTACTTCCGTCAAAAATATGAGGGATTAGTTATTGCTGCTCTAGAAGCTCAAGCATCGGGGTTACCGTGCTTCTTATCGGACACGATTACCACTGAGGGTGATATAACTGATAATGTAACACATATACCGCTTTCTACAGATTCAAATGTTTGGGCTGTAGCAATACTCAATAGTCGTAATCTGGTGCGGCATAGTGTTTTTAAAGAGATTGCATCTTCCCCATATGGACTTTCCAACACAAATGCAGCAATAGATCAATTGGCAAATATTTTTATAAATAATTAGACTTAGGGGATAATAAATGGATATAGATATTGTAATACCATGGGTAGATAGTAATGACGAAGAATGGCAAAAAAGAAAGCTAAATATTCGGAAACAGGAAATGTAGATTCTCGAATTATTCGGTACAGGGAATGGGACAATCTTCAATACGTGTTTCGTGGAATTGAGCTCAATCTGCCATGGATTAGAAAAATTCACTTTATAACATATGGACATATTCCGCATTGGTTAAATACAAAACACCCTAAACTACATATAGTGAGACATTCTGATTATATTCCTCTGGAATATTTACCAACATTTAGTTCACATCCCATTGAATTGAATATGTATCGAATTGAAGGTTTATCCGATCATTTTATTTATGCGAATGATGATACTTTTTTCATTAGACCACTAAAAGAAAGAGATTTTTTTTATTAATGGTTTACCGTGCGATTCTGCACTAGAAACCATTCATACATTTAAAAAAGGCGGAATTGATAATGTTATCCAAAATGATTTATCCGTTTTAAATGCTCATTTTAGTAAAAAAATGTTATTAATGCTCATCCGTTAAAATGGTTTAACTATCGATACGGGAAATATCTGTTAAAAAATATATATCTATACCCATTTAAATCTTTTTTAGGATTTGAAAATCCCCATATGCCTAATGCGTTTCTTAAGAGAACATTTCAGGAGCTATGGAATTGTGAACCAATAATATTAAACAAAACTAGTATGAATAAGTATCGATCAAACGAAGATGTAAATCAGTGGTTAGCTAGATATTGGCAGTTAGCGACAGGAAACTTCGCACCCCGAAAAATTAATTTGGGGAAATTTTATTCTATAGGAAAAGATGATATAGAAATTGAACATGCAATTATCAATCAAAAAATATAGCATGCTATGCTTAAGCGATGATACAGAGCAAATTGATTTTGAATATGAAAAAGAATTTATAAATAACTGTTTAAAGGAGTTATTTCCCATAAAATCATCGTATGAAATATAACGATATTAGGAGCACACCATGAAAATAATATGCATTAATTTAAGGAAAATGACCTATATTGTTTTCTTCACGATTATGATCCTTTTCGCGTTCTATCCAGCATATTTTAGTAAGATTTCTATTATCGATAAAATAGATGTATTTATTAATTTAGCGCTAACCTTTGTGATTGGATTATTACTCATAAAGAACATAAATCTAATTTGTTAGTCCTTTATATTTTATTCTATATTATAGGTCTTTTTCATCAACAATCTTAAATCATGGGAGTATTGCAAATGCAATATGGGGAAATGGCGCTTTACTATTTGCGTTAATAGTTGGCTTGTACGAAGGATATAAACTTAATCATATAATGTTTGAAAAAGTAGTGTATCAATTAATGTACGTTTTAGCTATTATAAATTTAATCTCCGTGTTCTTATTTCCCAACGGTATGTTTGCTGATGATAGAGGTATTTATGATGTGAATTTTTTCTTGGGAAATTATAATGGATATATTCAATACTTGCTATTAGCGCTAATATGTGGATATTTATATAATATGCATGCATTTGGTAAAATGACAATCAATGGTATTCGCTTTTTGGAATCGCCTTTTTGTTTTATTCAAAACATCTTTCGGTAACATCATGTTTTGGACTTATCCTCATTCTTTTTATATCATATTTTTTAAACAGAAAATCTCACGCCCCATACTAAACTTGAGATTTTATACAATAATAAATATTGTATTTTTTCAATTTTGTATGGAATCCAGGAAAGTACAGGGCTTTTGCACCAATTTTAAACCTATTTCACAAGGATATCACCTTTACTGGAAGAACAGCTGTGTGGGCTTGGGCAAAAGGAAATATTTTTAAAGAATCCATTATTAGAATTGGATTGCAAAACAGTCAATATATTTTTGAAAAATCGGGAGATATGCAAGTATACCATGCGCATAATTTATATTTAAATACTCTGTTTACCACGGGTATACTAGGATTTTGGGCTTTATTGGTTATGTTTTTTGTATGTATCACATCAAGTCAAAAAAATAACAAATGCAAAAAGCCGTTATTTCATAGAGGCGATTATAGGTATTTTGATGTTCATGTCCCAATTTGAGGCTTACAACATTAAGTTCATTTTTTTTGTTAATGCTGTTTTGTTTATATGCAGAGTATGATAGAACAGTGCAACCACGGAGGTATGCGTGAAGACAAGAGCAACTATTTATAATTCTATATCAAATATCCTCTTATATTTTGTAACAATTCTAGTGGGGATTATTAATCGCTGGGCGGTTGTACAAATTTTAGGCATTGAGTATCAGGGAATTAATAGCTTATTTTCGAATATTTTATCGATGTTATCAATTGCTGAACTTGGAATAGGGACTGCTATTATATATCATTTATACCGCCCATTAGAAAGCCACGCTATCGATGAGCTTAAGTCGATAATGTCATTCTATAAAAATGTTATTATGCTATAGCCTTTGTTGTATTATTTTTAGGCGTATTATTTATTCCATTTTTAGGGATATTTGTGACTGAAAATCCTGACCGAATATCCTCTTCCTTTTATTTATGGATGGTTCTTACTAGATGTAGTAATTTCATATCTATTTACCTTCAAAAGGTCAATTTTAATCGCAGATCAAAAAAAATTATATAATTACTATTTGCGATATTTGCTATCAAGTAGTTGTGAAACTGGGGCAAGTAATAATTTTATTTGTAACAAGAAACTTTATTGGCTATCTTGTTATTATGGTGATTTGCCGATCTATAGAAAATATTATAATCAATATTATTACAAACCAAAAATATCCCTTTTTAAAGGACAGACATGTTGCACCAATAAAACCAGAAGTTCTTTCAGATATAAAGTTAAAAGTTAAGGGAGCCTTTTTTCATAAGATAGGAAGTTTCGTTGTTATGGGAACTGACAACTTGCTCATTTCAAAGTTCTTAGGCTTGACTATGGTCGGTATTTATTCAAACTATTACTTAGTCATTAACTCAATTCAAAGTATTTGTTCGCGAACATTAACCGCCGCAACAGCTAGTGTTGGACATTTATTAACAGAACATAACTACGAGAAAAATAGGCTAATTTTTAACGAGTTGTTAATTTTAAATGGCTTCCTTTGTAACAATTGGCGCGTGTGGAATTTACAATGTGGCAACTCCTTTTATTTCACTGATTTTTGGGGAAAATTATATAATTTCAAAATTTGTATTATTTATATTAGCGTTAAATATGTATTTGCAAGGAACTAGGATAGTATATAGTATTTTTAAAGAGGCAGCAGGCATACTTTATGAGGACAGGTTTGTACCATTAATAGAGTCGATGATAAATATCGGTGCGTCCGTTTTTTTGTAAAATTCTTTTTCATTTAGCAGGAATATTCATGGGGACGATTGCCAGTACGATGCTTTTATACTCATATACTTTTCCAATTCTCGTAGTAAAAAATTTTGAAAATATCTGTAAGAAAATACTGGAAAACTTTTTTATGGATGCTTTTTACAGTACTTCTTTCTTTAAATATTTCTGAATATATGTGTTTGATCTTTAATAGCACTTTGGGGAAGGATACCCTGCTATTGAAATAATACTGGCGAATTGTATATTGGTGATTCTTGCAGCTTCAATAACATATATCCTGATTTTTGCTATCTGGCAACCTGAAAGCTGTTCCTTGATTAAACGATTAAGAAAAATATCTCTTAAAAAAAAGACTGTAAAGATTAACAGGCACTCGCCCTATCTCTCCATTGAGTATTCCGGGCGGTTCAGAATCGCCCGGAATACTCAGCTCAGATATGACCGGAAGGTGCGATCAGCTCTAAGCGGAATCAGTGCTCAGGTCGACCGGAATTTGCAGCACACCCCAATATTCAGTATAGAACCTAAAAAAAGCATGAAAAATTTCAGGTAGCCAGGTTTATTGTTTATGTATCCCCGCAGAAAGTTTTTTCCGATCACGGAAACATATCTTCTAAGTGATCATTGAACTTATTCACCGAATCCCCATATGAGGAAAATATTTGATAGTTGTTTTTTTGGCCGTCGCGCTTGAAAACAAGACAACGTTTGCTTTTGTGCTATTGACTGTGTCTATCAAAACAAAGTTTTTCTAAATATTATATATAGTCATAACTTATGTATTATCGATAACTAATTTATAATTTTCTGCAGGGACTTCCCACCATTCTCCTCACTTTCCCTCTAACATCTTCATTCGGAATAAACGCCTTCTTCGAATTCCAATCATATGTTAAATAGCCCAAATGGATCAAATATGTAAGAATATTGTCTCTGCTAGCAAAACCTGTAACTATATCCCGAAATTCCAGATTTTCAACAGTCACACACTCGCCCTTCACCATTTTAGATAGCTGTTCTCTCACCCCATCAAAATCCATATTAATCAAAGATATAATTGCTGTGCAAAGCTCTCCTCCTAACCAATAACTACGCAGTTCTCCATCAAATATAAAACGAACAACAGAGTTGGGATCATAGATATAACCATTTCTAGTCCAATAGCCACCATACCATTTATTTACCTCGTTGTCGGATCTTTGAAATTTACTGCACAATTGCTCCACATCATCCTTTGTAAACCTATTATAAGCCTCCAGAGGGCCTGGATTGAGTATTGAGTAACTCATAAAATTACTTAATACCGATTGTACTTGTCCCTTTGCAATTGGTAAAATCCCTGTTAAATAGGCTAACTGCAGATACCTAGTTGACATTGTTCCATGGAACATTCCGCGAAGAAAGTTTATATATTTCTCACGTATGTTGACATCAGCATTTTCTGTGCGAAACAATATGTCCCAATCATCAATAATTACAATAAACTTTTCTCCCGTTGCTGCATGAATCCTCAATAACATCTCCGGCACGGAAATCGGATTTACTTCTGATATAGTTGGATAGATATCCTTCAGCTCCTTAATAACATTTTTTTGAAATATAGGGAACAACTTCATTTGGTCCTCCTGCGGATTCTATGCACCATTGCAGATCTAAATAAATTATATTATATTGATTTAAATACTTTTTCCAATCTGTTTCACCACCAATTTTCAGCTTTGAAAACAATCCTTCCGAATTACATCCCTTGCTGTAATAGGCTGCAAGCATACTAGCTATAATAGATTTACCAAATCTTTCTGGAGAACTGCTGCAAATATACCCTTGAAGTGTATTCATTACTTCATTGGTGTATTTCAGCAGCCCTGTCTTATCAATATATATATTAGAGTTCACTACGGTCTGAAACTCAGAATTATCCGGGTTCACAAACACTCCCATATAAATCCCCTCCAGATTTTTAAAATAAACGGTTTATTTTTTTAGATGGATATTTACCAAGCAAAAAAGGAGACACAACATTCCTCTGTTATATGCCTCCTTTAACGCCTGATACCAGAGGCCATTAATGTCTCTGGAAAAATTCCATATTCTTTTCTATCATCTGAATCTCATCTTCAAGAGTTACATTTAAATCCTTCAGAATTTTGGAAACTCTACCCCGCTTACTTTTCACTTTGCTGTACTGATATAAAGCACCTGCTAAATAACGTATATTCTGATAACTTAAAATTGTATGATATTCCGTTAATCCCATTTCATTTCCAAGATACTGAATCCACTCATCTAAATTAACGGGACTGCCATATTCTTTCCGCCTGTTATCTATATATGTGTTTAGCAATTTTACAACTGTTCCAAATGGCAAGAGTAAAAAGAAGATATAATATCACAAATCTGTTCCCCTGTATTTAGCGGGAATAATACATTAGTGCAATTTTCACTTTCATCTATTGTTTCGATAGAATTTACTATATAATGTGAAAATTCATGTGCCATCACATAGCGTTTTGTCAATGAACCGATTTCCTGATTAATATAGATCCGCCATTCTCCCTGTATCTTCTCAAGAGTTCCTAAAAGCTCATTCACGAAATTATCATCTACTGTCGATAAATTTCGCTCGTAGATCTCAATTTTTCTGACATAATTAAACTCTTAATCGGAACCATCGTCTTTGACCGGGTCTCATCCATCACTATTTTAGATATTGCATATAAATGACGTATATTTCCTCAAGCTGCGTAAATTCATTATCGATTGGGCCTTTGGCTTTTTTCAGAAGTTCTATTTTTTCCTGGTTCTGCATCATATTATCCTGTCTCCTGATATGCACTTATATATTTTATATCGTATATGTGCTTATAAGTGTATTGTCATTAGTTCTTTTTTATCGTATGGCTCTTTCGATTTTAAACTTTTATTGCGCGCAATGAGTCACAATACTCTGGGAACTCCCTACTCAACCCAAGTTTAAAACTTCTCTTATGTTGCTCAACTAATGCATCCTGCATTTCCATCATATGACTTTTATACAGGGCTTTCACATGTTCTTCTGAGGAATTCATTTTAGATTCATAACTTACATACGCGACCAGACAGAGAGAACTCACCAGTTGAGAAAAGACCATCCATTAAGAAATGATTGGGGTATATTTTATCATAATCATTTAACTTTGTCAATAACTCATTTACAAAATATTCCCAATTTCTTAATAGTCTCTTCACCTACCATCTCAATTTCAATCTTTTCAGGTCTTTTCTCGATGAAACACTTTGCAATACTTTGAATCTCGTTCTCAGTCAAATCAGCACGATTGTCCGGCTTTGTTTTACTATATTTTAAAAATTCAAAATGGTATTCCAAAAAGCGCCTAATTGCTTTTGTTTTTTTTTCTTCCTGTTCATTAACTGAATTTTCTTTTCCTAATAATTTTATTATCTCGTTGATGACCGGTTCTGATACTTTTTATAATAATTGATGATTTCAGTTTCAGCCTTTTTATATTCATCCTCAATTTTTTCCTGCAATTTTTCATATCGTTCCCCGTCAACGGGAAAATCATTTCTCCGTACCCCGCCCGTGCCAACTTACCGCGTTTTACAAAGCAAACACTAACTTTCGGTGACTCCAGGCCTAAGTAACTGTAACCGCACCATACCATGGAACTGAATCGTTCAAATCCCATCTCTGCCTTTTCCAGCATTGAATTAATAATATGTACCTTCATATATCGGTTCAAATAGACCGATCCATATACCTTCATATCCAGTACATTGATCCTCTTATTGCTATCGCTCGAAGCATACATTGCCATTGTTGGAGTATTCACGAGAAGCCATTTTAAAAACATTTGCAGTTTCCTGTCTTCACGGCCTTTAAACTCCCAACTGTCTTTTTTTCAGTACCTTCTTTCGCTAAGAATTCAAGAAGCACATCCAAATCAGCAACTAACTTTTTTTCTTTCCTGTTCTTTATGACAGTCACGTAGCTTTTCAAGTTTCTCTTCAATTCGTTTGTGGACTTTTTGTTATTTCGATTAAATAACTCCAATTATCACGCCTTGACCTTCGGCTCGAAACTATAGCAAATTTTCGATCTCTATCTACTAAATCAACAATTGATATCTCATTTCCACGGAATGTTTCCTTATCACCTGTAGGTTCTTTCCATACCGGTAAATGAAATAGAGTTGAACGATTCAAGCGATCATCAAATTCCTTCACGCAAGGATCACTATTCTTATTATCTTTAATATACTCTGAGATTTTTCCAACCAATTTTCCCCCATCGACTATCTGTTTTTTCCGCCATATCCTCATATAGTTCATTATTTTGAGAAATCATAGAATAAAAGTAAAAGCCGCAACACTGATTAAATCGGTTTTTGCCTGTTCATATTGTCCTTTGTGATTTTGATTTTGATTTTATTTTTCTAACTCATCCATATAGTCACGCCCGCCTTCTTTGGCTTGCTGCGTTCCATAATACTGAATTGCCTCCTGGGCTGTTTTAATCACTTCAAAATACACTTTTTCTAAATAATCATAGCCTTTTTTGAGAAAATCCATTTCGATTTAACTTTAAATAATCTTTTCCAATGTCCCTTGAATATCCATATATTCCAAAAGATTAGAATCAGTCGAAAATTTTTCTTCGTAACCTGCATTCCCTTGTAATAGATCTTGCTTTCATTCTGAATATCATCTTTTTTGGAATTAACGATCCGTTCTTTTAATTCAGCAATTCCCTCCGTTCCAAATCTTGCATACACTTGATACTTCTGATTCCAAATATAAATTTTTACATTGTCTTCGTCGAGAAAATAAACATTTCCCTGTTCTCCATCGCCCATTCCTGTACATATATGCTTATTTTCCAAAAATATGATCCATATAGGTTGGAATTTTCCATGAACAAATCGTTTTTCCAGACTGCTCTTTTTAGCGATATCAACTTCATTTCCTGACCTTCTGATTTCGTTTAACCAGTCTCCTTTTTCTACATTTATAGATCCAACCAGTTCCATTCTTACATTCAATGGGAAAATCAGATTTCCTGCGATCTTCTTAATATATATTCCCATTTGCTCAACAAAGTTCATTGGTATGTCTAATTTCTCTATTTTCCTCATAAAAACTCTCCAAATGGGTCTGCGCCATCCCAGGTTTTAGGACTATCCAGATGATGTCTTCGTTTTTCGGACAGCACAAAGATACGGAACGTAGTTCCATATGGTGTCAAATCTTTCCGGATTTTTGTTTTCGGCTTTACATTAATATAGCCTTCGCTCTCATGATGCCGAGGATAAAATGTTATTTCATAATATTCTTCTTTTCTAGTATGTGTTTCTGCAACCAATTTCTTTCCGCCAGAAAAAGCTGACTGTAAACCGACACCAAAATTCGCAGTAGGCTGCAGCCATTGTGGCATCTTCTCGATTTCTTCTTTCCGTCTCTCATAACTGCTTCCAACATTTGCGATCATTTTATCTTCCGCAATTTATTCCAGTCGCATAATCTGTAATTTCTACCAAACTCCGCATTCACAATCTTGCAGTACTTCTTTGGATTTTTCAGATCTTTTTCTGTGATATCCTCAAGTTTTCCATTAAGACTCTTCTTCACAGAAAGTTTGATCTCTATTGGATACTCAT
>VOFH01003975.1_pt1 | contig 47090 bp, 95 predicted proteins | sample 5384091 | NCBI WGS metagenome assembly VOFH01 (sample SAMN12384727, study PRJNA508395) | human gut metagenome | isolation source: healthy gut G | host: Homo sapiens
AGTACATTGACAAACTGGGCGAGCATTGCCGGAAGGGCAAGCCGGCGCACCAGCTGTGGGATGGGATCGCTCCCGAGATGATTGACTCTGACCGGATGTTTTTCTCCTGATTTTCACATTGGCACCTCTTTTGTATTCTCTATTTCACACGAAAATCCCTGAAAAAAAAGAGTTTCTTCTATCATATATCAAAGCATGCAGGAAGATATTAGAATCAAATGTCCGAAAAGTCAAGACGGGAAAAAGGTAAACCTGATCCAGGCTGGAAAAAATATTTTCTGCATTTGTAAGAATATATGATAAAATAGAATGCAAATAAAGAAAATGGTTGTCAAGATTGAGAGGAAAGCATTGTGGAACAGAATACACTTGGAGTTGTGTTGTCATATTACAGACAGAAATATGGATTCTCCATGGAGGCTTTAGCGAGTGGAATATGCTCAACGACGACATTATCTCGTGTAGAGGCTGGTTCGCGAGAGATAGATTCCTCATGGCAGAGGCATTGCTTGGTCGTGTGGGAAAGAGGTTACACAGTTTGAACTGTTGCTAAATGATGAGGATTATGCTATGTGGCAGAAGCGAGAGAGCATCCATGCGGCGTTAAAGGAAAAAAGGTATGATGAAGTTCGTGATGGAGTCTGCCAATATGAGAATATGCTGACAGAGGAACAGTCCCTGCACTGGCAAAGGTGCCTGGCATGGAGAGTGCAGTTGGAAGAGGCGTGTGGGGTGGCAGGGAAGAAATTATTCGTATTGCGTCTGAGGCACTGGCATATACAATAGCGGACGTGGATTCGGGGATGGCAGGACAGTTATATAATCCCTGGAAATTAGGTTGATTCTGGTTCTTGCTCGCCACATTTATTTCGCTGCGATTGAGGAAACCGAAGCTCGGCTATTTCGTATGGTTCGATGTGTGGAAACATATTATTCCGGGAGAATGAAAGAGACACTAGGAATAGAGATTCTTTTGACACTGATCGAACTGATGGAGAAAAGCGGTGAAAATAATAAGGTTATCCGTTATGCAGACCAGACAATTGCACTAATTGCAAAAGGGAGGGGAATCCGTCATGTTGCGGAACTTCACTATATAAAGGCGAGAGCGATTGAGCAACTCTATCATGGAAGTGTAAACTGGGAGGAGCAGGCACGATGCTGTAAGCAGGAGGTACTATGGCATACTATGTTGCGGAGATGATGGAAGAGAAAGATTTGCTGGAAGAGATTGCAGCATATTGCGAGGAGAAATTGACATGGCAAATTACAGAGCAGGTGATGTCATTCGACTGACGAGACAGGCGGTCGGTATGACGCAGGAGATGCTTTGCGAGAATATATGCTCGGTAGAGACGCTGTCGAGGATAGAAAACGGAAAACATAAAGTAAAAAAGAGATACATATCGGCGCCTTATGGAGCGAATGGAGCGAATCCCGGAGAAGAACTATGCGATCTGTACTGGAAAATATATGGAATTGTTGAGGAAAAAATTGATTTCGAGGATGCGGTTAGCAAGTTTGACTATGAGAAGGCGGAGATATGTTTACAGGGTTTAAAGCAGAAGATTGGGGAGGGCATCTTAAATAAACAGTATATAGCTAAAAAGCAGAGGCACTTGTACATCATCGCAATAAGCAAATTGACGAAGACCAGATGATTTCTCGGTTGCAAGAGGCGATTCGGATGACACTTCCAGGATATGAGCAGTATCTGGATGGGGGAATATCCATATACAGAGCAGGAAGTGTTGACACTAATGAATCTTGCAGGAGCATATCGTGTGAAAAACGGTATGAAAACGGATAAGAATATACCGCATTGCTTAATTCTTTGCATTTGGGATATATGACACAACATGACAGTATAATTTTAGAGATTAAAGTAATGCGCAATATGGCATTAATATTTGGCGAGATGGAGCAATATCAAGAGGCTATTGTATTGCTGAAAAAAGTGATACAGCTTTCAAAAGAAATGGACTATGGACAGATGATTTCCACGGCATTTAGTCAGATTGCGTGGAATATGATGCATCAGATTGAGAATGGTGAACGTGATATGTCAGATATTGTGCGTGTAAAGCATATACGCGGCAGGCATATTATATTGCTGCCGCGCGGGATGATTATATTCATGCTGCGAAGATAAGAGAGTATTATGAAAATAAGTTTGAGGAAGCTATTGAGTTAAACGTCTGTATCAATAAGGTAGAAGTTGTCTCCAAACGTAACAATGCCGGTATTGCCAGGCAGTCCGGGATTTAAGCTTGTTAGTAAGGTACAGACAAGGCAGAGTGTAATGCTTAATTTTGTTAGTGTTTTAAGAAACTTTTTCATAGGTTTATTCCTCCATAGGATTTTTGAATGCATTATAGCAGAGAGGAAGAAGAAAGACCATGTCAAAACCGGAAAATATGTTTTTCCGGTTTTGACATGGTCTTTTTGAGTATATGAGGTAAAATAAAAAATATTTTAAATTTGACAAAAGTAAACAAATGTGGCAGAGGACAAAAGATGCGAATTGATAATATGCAGAATTTTTATGATATTTTGAAAGGGATAAGCGAATATAGTAAGGCAAGTGCATTTTCCTGAATGAAAAAAGATACCTTAAAAAGGTTAGCTTTTGAACATTTTTTTGATGATGTAAAGACAGTTATGACAATGATGAAAGGGATAAGAGACAATGTTGAAAACGTCATATTACTTTCGCAAAAAAATTATTTGTGGTTTGTTTATTTTTTTCGGCATTGTATGCGCTGGAAAGAATGTAATACTATTATGCAATTATGATAAAGCTGTGGAATATAACAATTTATTCCAAGCCGATTTGGTCATATATGATGAAAAGAAAGGAAAGCAGGCAAAAGATATCCAAAAAGAATGTCCCAATATGCAGGCTTGTACAATGCTTGAAACGGAATTTCTTACAAGAAAACCGGCAGATTTCGTTGCAGGAGGAAGGATTATTATATATACATCCGGTACAAGTTGTGAGAAAAACCAGTTATATTGTCGCAAGAAAATTTTGTTTATTCTGTAAGTAAAACACTAGAGGAATTCTCTTACTGGGGAAAAAGCCGATTTGTGTCCTTTTCTACCGTGTGATCATGTGTTTGATCTGGTTGTGTCTATGTACGCATTATTGATTGGAAGTGAACAACATATTCTAAAAAGGTTAAATGCATGGAATGAATGCAATGACTATAAACCAGATGTTGTAGCAATGGTTCCATTAATGATAAATGAGCTCGTATCTGCTAACGTGCAGAATGGAACATTGTCCTTTTAAAGAGATAAAAGTTATTGTTACTGGAGGAGCAGCCTTAGATAACACAATACACAATATGTTAGTTGATTCTGGATATAAGATTCTTCAAGGATATGGATGTACAGAATGCCCAATAATTGCAATTAATTGTTCTGAATCAGGTCTGCCTGCAAATGGTGGGAAAAGACTGAGAGGCTCTGCAATAAAGGTAGTTGATGGACAGATATACGTAAAAAGCCAGGCAGTTTGTATGGATTACTGGGGGACGCTTCAAGTGAAAAAGGAAGAAGGATGGTTAAATACACAAGATCTTGGATATTATGATGAAAAAGTGAGAATGTATACATTATGGGAGGGCAAAGAATTGTATCGTTTTATCTAATGGATATAACGTCTGCCCGGAAAAATAGAACAAAGGTTAGAAGCATGTAAATATATTAAAGTTGCAGTTATATATCAGAAAAAATAAAAAACAAAGACTTTTTATATGCGGATATTTATCCAACTTGTCCTTTGCTGGGCGGGCAGGAGAGAGCGGAGATAGAAATGTGGGTGCAAAAGATTAACGATACGCTACCTATTTATATGAAAATTCAGGGTTACATATTGAAATATGATACATGCGAATTAAACAATATGGGAAAGAAAACACTGGTCATGAGGTATCGTAAAAATGGAAAGTAGAATTATATCAAAAGGAAATTGCGCAAATAGCTAAAAAATACAATTGCGGATGTAAGCGAGATTGATGTTGAGGCAATAGATGGAGAAAAAGATTTGTAGAAGATTTATCAATCTCTTCTTTTGAAATGTTTCAACTATCATACGAGTTGGAGGAAAAGCTTAAAATCGAATTGGATGTTGATGATTTTATGGATGTGGAGAAGGTAGACGATTTTATAGAGATTATCGCAAATACATATTTTGGTTTGTAAAATTTTGTATCGCTAAATTTTAGTGGTATATGAATTTTAAATAATTTAGGAGAGGAGGAATTGAGATGAACTATACAACACCGACGATCGAAGTATTTGAGAGAGAAGAAGTGGTATGCCAGTCTAAAGACTGCTCAGCGTGCTGCTAGGGATCTGAAAGGAGGAGAATGTGCCATGAGTAAAATGAAAAAGAAGTGGTAAAAAAGAACACAGGCGTAATTGTAAAGCCGGAAAAAGTTACAGAAATCACAGGGAAAATAGTGTAGGAAAAAACGTATTAGGGAACTGTTATAATATTTTGATAAATATATGATGACAGTTCCCGACCGTTAAGAAAGATTAGAAAAGGATTATGGTTGGTTATGAAGAATTTAAATCCGGCAGTTGTAATAAAAGCAGAAGATACATATTATTTATATCCTAAAAATAAAAGAAATAACGCTAAACTAGTGAAGTTAGACAATGTGGGATATTTGTTTTACAAAAAGATGGTAGAATGTAGTACGAAAGAAGAAGTAATTGCAGAGATATGTAAAAAATTTAATGTGGTTACAAAAATGAAAAAAAGAGATTATAGAGGAAGATTTTCAAGTTTTGAAAAAAAACTTGCTGATGTGGATATAGTAATAGATGAGCGTTTTAAACAGACGAATAATAAAAGGAAAAGGGGGATATATCTGAAAAAAATATATAGATGAACTGGTAAAAGTACAGAGAATTTATTTTAAGAAAAAAATTCCATTTAAATATTTTGTTGAATTGACATATAATTGCAACTTGCGGTGCGAGCATTGTTATCGTGGAGAGGATATAAATTCAGATAGAAAATTTATGAAAAAGGAAGTGGTTTTTATTATTGGATGAGATGGAACAAATGGGAGCGGTAGAAGTGACTTTTACCGGTGGAGAATGTTTTACACATCCTGACATACTTGCAATATTGGAATATGCTGCAAGAAAAAACCTTATTATAACAGTGCTTACAAATGGAAATTTCATACGAGGAAATACTGGAACATTTAAAAAAATATCAATTTTTGAAATTAGGATTTCAATATACGGCATGCAGGAAAAACACGATAGTATGACAGGAGTGCAGGGATCTTGGCAAAAAGTGTGAATGCTTTAATTCGTTTACAACAGGAAATGCAAACGCAACGGCTGTATTCGTAGTTACACAGGATAATATTGAAGAAAGTGATAAGGTTCTTTCCTTTTCAAAGAGAGAGGAATAAATGTTTCGTTAAATACAATGATTACACCAACGGCGAGGGAAATTTGAAGCCAACGCAGATGAGAATTAGCATTAGCCAGTATGAGGAATTGATGAGAAAAATAAATTGCTGATTACAGGTTCGAGATGTACGGCAGGAATCAGCCGTATCAGAATAAGCCCCAATGGAGATGTAATTCCATGTGAACTGATCTCGAAACCATATTTTTTTGAAATGTTAATAAGCAGAGTCTGCAGGAGATTATAGCGGGAAAAAGAGCGTATTAAATTTAATCAAGAGTATGAAAACATGCTTAGTAAGCATGTTTGTACAAAATGTCCAAATCGAGAATTATGTAATTTTTTGTCCTGCATTGTCATTGATTGAAAATAATAGCTTTTATGAAACCGGTTAATTATGTATGCGAGATGACAAGGGTAAAAACCAGACTCTTGAATGAGCGGGAACGGAAGCATAAGGGTGAACGGTGTATGGAGAAATGTTTTGATCAGATTGTAGTACCCATTTTAATGAGAGAAAAATATACATTGATTTGACAAATAAGAAGAAGCCAATTTTATCAAAACCAGAGACCATATAATTATTCATACTATTACGATGAAGATGAGAACCTCCCTTATTTTGAATTGTATGTAACAGATATATGTAATATGAAATGTCCATACTGCTTTAACAAATATTCAGAAGAAAGCAAAGTAGTATCACCTTATTACCAATTGGGAGAATTGGTTTCATTTATCAAAAAAAAAAAAAGAGTCCAGAAGGAAAATTGGGAATCAAGTTTATTGGAGGTGAGCCATTATTAAATAAGAAAATGGATTTATAGGGTGGTTGAAGAACTTAAAAGACGCATTTGACAGTATATTATAATATAAACACAAATATGTCGTTAATTGATGATACCTTTATTGATTTTGCAAATAAACATAATTTTTTGTTATGGCATCGGTAGATGGCGGAGATGATCCGTATAAAGGGGATATTTATAAGGATACGATTTTTTGTAATATTGTAAGACTTTTGAATGCGGGTGTGACGGTATCGGGAAGAATGGTATATTGGCCCAATGAGCAGAAAAGTTTGAAACAACTTGTGGAACAATCATTGGACACGGATTGAAAGTGTTATCACTTACATTGCCATGGGGAGACAAGGAAGTGAGGATCAACTGGTGTTATTTGAAAAAAATTTGCAGGAGTTTGCGGATTTTTATGTTGACAGAGTTTTGCATAGAGATTTTCGATACATTGGAGTGACACCATTTACTTTTGTATATCAGACATTTTATTTTGATAGAAAATGCTGGAAAGATAATTGCGCTGCTGGAAAGGATATATACAGTATAGACATGCATGGAAATATTTTTCCGTGTCATTGTTTTTCGGGGATAAACAGCTTTTACAGTGGTAGCATTTATAATTCAGAAGATGTTATAAGAAAATTTCAAGATTATAATGTAGATTCTGATAGAGGAATGCAGGATATGCCAGATAAGATATATCTGTAAAGCGAAATGTTATGGGGATAATTACTTTCACAAATCAAAATATATTGAAGGCAAATAAATTTCGATGCAGGTGTGAGGAACGCATAGTCGCATGTAGTGCATATATTTTAAAGAAAATTATGGAGAATTCAGAAATATATCCGGTATTTCAATATGCCATAGGAAAGGGAGAAAAAAGTTCGATAATACAAAATGATAGAAAAGAATGACAGTGTTATTAGTATACATAAGGCGGAGTCGCATAAGGATATTATATTTGTACAGGATTGCATGAAAGAAGAGGGGTTTGAGCGTTTTATTCATAATATAGACACAAAATGTCAGGATTACTATATATTTATGTACAAAGATAGATATCTAGGTATTTTGATATGAGATACAAGGGAATTTTTGGCGTAAGAATGTATGCACCAAACGTATATATAAAAAAGCGCAGGATGTCTGTGCTTTGCATATCTGCAATGATAGGATGGATATGCAAGAACCAGAAATGGGAAAAATACTTTTCCTTTTTGTTTATGAGGGAAATGTGGCATGTTTGGAAGTGATGAAAAGAATGCAAATACACATGGAAGGAGTGCGCAGAGACTCTATAGATAAAGAAAAACCCAATACATATATTTATTCCATATTGCCGGAAGAAATAGAAGATTTAAAGAAACGATATAATGATTTGTTAGGGGATTAGATGAATTCAAAAGATATAGTGGCAATTATTTTATGTATAAGTCTTGCTGTGATAAAAGAAGATAAGCTTAGGGAATGGATTATATTGTCTATAACAATACTTTTTTGCCGGGTTTAACCAAAATAGTTACCTTTTTGTTAGGAGTTGTAATTGCTCCATTTTTAACCAATATAGAATTAGAATTGTTTTTCATATAAGTCAGCCTCTGAAATATGGGTTTAAAATCGACAAAGGAATTATTATAGCATCTATTGCGGGAGGAGCCTGGTCTGGAGGGAAATATATTTGCGATATGTTCTGCCTAAGTGTACGGTTGGCATGGCAGTTATAATAGGAATGATAACATGCTTTTTGTTTTTGCGCGGGCATCAAGTGAAAGATAAAAAAGTTATATCGAAATGACATTATACACAATTTTGTTGTATGTAAGCGGTGCTTTATTTCCGGGAATGAATTATGGATTGCATTGTGGAAGGAACTGTTATGTGATGAAAATAGAAGATGAGGTAGCGGAAACATAATGCTAGAAAAAGATAGACATAAAAGAAGTGGATATGGAAAAATATAAGACTGAATATGTCCGGGCTATATGGGTAACACCTATACAGATAGATAGTTTTGATAATGTGTATATTGCGGAGAGGAACGGAAAACCTATAATGCTGGTCAATGTTTTACTAAACGAGAGAATTGCAACACTGTTTCTTAGTGTTCTATGCAAGGATCATCTGTATGATTGCATGACAATGGTTTTGAGGGGTAATAAAAAAAGATGGAATAGCATTTCTAGGGTGGAAACATACATATGGGGAGAAATGGATCGTGAAGAATTGCGAGGGGCATTACAAGGATTTGAAACAGAAGTCCGATTTAGAAAGCATATTAGAATAGATGACAAATTGCGGGACATTCTTCTGGTGGCAAAGTACATATGAAAATAAATAAAAGCAGGGTGCGTTATTTAAAAAATTATAAAAGCAAATTAGTTACTACATATAAAGATGTTAAGATAATATATTTTTATAAGAAGGGTGTTGTTCTTGACTGCAAATGTGGTAAGATAAAAAGAAAGTATGATAAACGACTCAATGATGAGGGATATGTAGTCATAGGAGAAAAGGATGGAGAGATTGTTGAAGAGTCCAACAATTTTGTAGAGCCGATCCATAGTAGACTTTTCAATTGAAAATAGAGCGGATATATTGGTATTTTTCTAAAATGTTGCTTCTATTGGAAATGCCAAGGGATAGATGCGAGAGTGTATCTTGAAAAAAAGTGAATGAGGCAAAAGTAGTCATATCGGAAAATGAAATAAAGGTAGATGAGACTTCATGGTGCTGTATCTCGGAGAAGATATGGATAGAACGAGGGGGGCTTTATATTGATAAAGCATTTTCTGGTGGAACACCTAGAGAGATATATTTAAACGCGCAGAAATATCATTGCCGATTAAAGCAGGGAATGAGTTGCTTTAAAGTAGAGAAACAAGGCATAAAACCAGGGAGATATGAATGTCTGTGATCCAGATGTAACAGGATTTTTAGTACATGAGATAGTTGGACATGCAGCGGAGCAAGATATGATTGATTCTGAACGTAGTAAGTTCCGAAATTTGTATGGGGAGAAAGTAGCAAAGTGAAATAGTTAATATTTCAGATGACCCGTTTATGCCAAAGCATGTTGCAACGTTTAAGATTGATGATTGTGGAAATATAGGTGAGAAAACAGATATAATAGTAAATGGTGTATTCTGTAATGGGATAAAGAATTATAGAAGAGAATCCCATCAGAAAAGGACGTATACAAGAATGTCAATACATTTTTAAAACCAGAATACCTCTTGTGTTAAAGAAATGATTGGTTCTATAGTGGATGGATATTTCCTTGTGAATCCAGATTATGGACGAGAGGATACGGAGAATTTATATACACTTACATTGTGGTGAAACTAGCAGTTCGTGTTAAAATGGACAGTTTACAGGAGAATTCTATAAAATGTGATTATAAGTGGAGATGGATTGGAGATTTTTCGTAATATTACGATGATAAGTGAGAAAATAGAATTATCGGAGGTGGGTTTTGCCGTAAAGGTGAAAGCGATAGTATTAAAGTGTCTTGTGGCGGACCGTTTATTAAGACCATACTGGAGATAAGATGAATATAATGAAACAAATCAAGCAAAAGATGCGAAAGGTAGGAATAACAGAGTATGTCATCTTAAAACGTTACATATATAGATACGAGGTACAATGTGAAAGAAATCGGAGAACAAATGGAAGATATCAAGGATGTTCAAAATATTTTGTGTTAGTACGTAATACAAAGGAGAATAATTTGCTGGATAAAGCATTTCCTTTGTGCGGAAATGTTGGAATAGAGAAATTGGAAGAGAAATGTGTTATTAATGTGGAGAGTCAAGAAGAAAACATTGACAATGTTTTATCAGAACAAAGCAGAGGAAGTGATAAAAAAGAATCAGATATTTTTGAAAGTGCAGTTTATGCATCAATTGGGGTACAGATTGTTTCTGATAGAATATTGTGGAAGCAGGGACAGGCAAAGATATGTAGTCAACAACCAGAGTATAAATTTGATATTGTGGTTGTTCATAAACGGGGTAAAACATTTGAAATGGAACAAAGTTGTTCAAACAAAACACGAAGGTATTTGGAAATTGAATTAAATGATATGCGAAGAAATTTGAAAAAGCCTGGATAGAGCAGAGAATGCTCGGTTAGATGGGATATATCCAGTTGTTTTTTCAGAAGATGTGCTGATGGAAATGCAAAGACAAGCCCAAAAAAAGAATGCAGAAGAAGACGCAGATGAGTTTTGATGAAGATGTAGTTAGGGTGTATCAATATACATACATAAGTTGTTAGGATTGCGCGTAAATGAAAATGGCAGTTATAGTGGCATCATTATGTTGGGGAACTATAAGCAAAATGGAAAAGAAATATATTTTACCAAAAGCAATGATCAGAGGAAATATCGGCAGAGCAGCAGCATGTATTTGGCCAATCAGACAGGGAGGAGCGCAGCGTGATAAAAAGTAGAACACGTAAAGAAAAGCTTTAAGGAAAAAGAAGTTTTAAAGGACATTACGTTCGAGTTCCAGCCGGATGGTGTCTATGTCATAATTGCACCGAACGGAACGGGGAAGACGACGTTCATCAATACATTGTGCGGCTTTATGCTGCCGGACGAGGGTACGATCTCTTTTTCGGACGGAATGGATGAACAGGGATTTGATGTGATACTTTCGGGGAGAGAAATCTGTATGTGAAAAAAATACGGTGTATGAGAATCTGATCTATTTTAGCATGCTGAAGGGAATGTCCAAAAGTACGGCGGATGCCGCGATTGCCCGGGAAAAAGAGAAATTCCCAATCTATGAGATGGTGAAAAATAAGCTGGTCGAAACGCTCTCGTACGGGCAGAAGCGCATCGTATCGCTGATGTCTGCGGTTGTGACAGGCGCAAAATGCGTGATTATTGACGAGGCGACGGACGGACTGGATATTGATAACCGAAAGCTGGTTGCGGATACCATACGCAGTGTCCGTGATGGCAGAAGCATCATTGTCATTGCGCATGATTTCTCATTTGCATCGGATGTCGCAGATACGCTTATTTTCCTAAAGGACGGGCGCTTTGCAGAAGTCGTGGAGAATGGAAGAGAGGAAGAAATCGGGCAGATTTATAAGAAACTGTATCATGGGGAGGAGCGGGCAGATGTTTAGAATGTTCTGGTATGAGATAAAAATGGATTTCCTGCGGTCGATCCGCTACCGGTTTGGAATGATTTCCGACTTATTGGTCTATTTCGCTTTGTTTACGGTATTTATGGTGACGGATTCCGGAAATTCTTACGCACAAACCTACCATTATGGAAATTACAAAGGAACTGGTGCTTTTTTGGGATATGTTGCCTGGATCTATGCAATCTCAGCAATTTCCAATGTCGCGGGATCGCTGCAGAGTGAGCTGACACACGGAACCTTGTACAAGAAGGTATCCCTCAAAATATCCGTTACAGTATCTGTTTGAGGATTATATGTCTCCTCGGTACTGCTTGAGACGATTACGATTGTGATTGTTGTAATCATTTCAAAGTTCGTGTGGGGGATTGAATTTTCTTTTTCATCCGGCGTTTCTGGTGCCGATTCTATTAGAATCCCCTCGGAATGTACGGAATAGGTCTGATTGTGGCAGGTATCGCAATTTACTTTAAGCGGACGGGCACGATCGTATTTCTGATACAGACCGCGCTTCTTTTTGTGACGGATACCGTGCCGACCAGTGATGCCATATTAAAGATTACGCATTACATTCCGCTGACCAGATGTAACGAAATATTGCGTCAGATCGCGGTTGGCGGTGAATACAGGCATGCTGCCGGGATTGTGTATCGTGGCGCTGGTGTGGCTGGTGATAGGAAGCGTGTTCTTTGATGTGATGCTAAAGCAGGCAAAAGAAGCGGGGGAAATCTGCTGTTCTATTAGTGGACGGTCAGAAAATGGCTTAAATGCAGGATAGAACCTTATAATTAAATGTAAATATAAAAAGACAGGAGGAAAGACGCCCTCCTGTCTTTTTTCCTTTCTTCATCAAATCTTAATGAATTCACTTCTTTTTAACTTCATAAACATTCCGCTACAATAAAATCAGAATCAAAAAGCGTCAAATAGCGGCAGGCGGCATGTGCGGCGCGGCTTGCGGGGAGTTTACGCGGAAAAAGGGGAGAAAATGTACAACATACTGGTGTGTGACGATGAAAAGGACATCGTGTCGGCTCTGGAAATCTATCTGACGGCGGATTTATTATCAGGTATTTACGGCATACAACGGAAGGGAAGCCGTAGATATATTAAATAAGGAAGAAATCCATCTCGTGCTCATGGACATCATGATGCCGGAGATGAACGGCATCCCTGCCATGGTGAAGATCCGTGAGAAAAGCAACGTGCCGGTCATCCTTCTGACGGCGAAGAGCGAGGACACCGATAAGATTCTGGGACTGACGGTGGGAGCGGACGACTATGTGACGAAACCTTTTAACCCGGTGGAACTGCAGGCGCGGGTAAAATCACTGCGGCGCTATATGCAGCTTGGTGGCAGTATGAAGCAGGAACGGGATGTGCTTGCCATCGGCGGGATTGAACTGTGCGACCGCACAAAGGAGGTCACGCTCGACGGGAGCCGGTATCGCTCACGCGCACGGAATACGATATTTTAAAACTTTTGATGGAACACCCGGGGAAGTATTTTCGCCGAACCAGATCTATGAGCAGGTGTGGCGGGACAATCCCCTACGGCACGGAGAATACGGTCGCGGTACATATAAGGCATTTGCGGGAAAAGGTGGAGTATAACCCGGCGGAGCCGCGCTACTTGAAAGTCGTGTGGGGACGGGGGCTATAAAATGGAGGAAACAGTGTGAGAAACAGAAAAGACAGTGTGGGGAGCAAAAGCGGCAGCGTGGGTCGGCATCACGCTCGGTGCGGTGGTATTTTCACAGGGGCTGCCGGCGTGTTGCTTATGGATCAGGCGGGCGTGTATGAGATGTCGCGCGAACAGTTCCTTACAAAGAGTTATCAGAGTGCTGCAGATCAGTGCGCCATCCGGGCACTGGATTACAGTGTGAACATGGAAAATGGTGCAAAACCGGAAAATAATCGGTGGAATGACACGTATTTCCGCTATGGAATCATTGAAGCGGAAAATATTGATTCCGTAGATCTCAACGAATCGTACACTTATGTGGAGCGCAATTTTGATGAGAAGGTCAAAGGGACAAGCTGTACTGCAAAAGCTATGACATCAATGAGGTGACACGCTACAATTACAGCATGACCCTGTGGGGCGGGTACAGCCTCTACACGGATGGCGGAGATTACGCTGCGCAGGTGGATATTGAGAAGCGGTGTTACAATGCAGATGACGGCATATTTTATTATGAAACGCCGGACGCATACATCCCGGTGAAACATGTGAGCATTCTGATGCTGTCGCCGGATCTGGCGACAGGCTATGATTACACGTATGACGCAGATGTGGGAAAATATCTGATCTCCATGCGTACAGCGGGACCTATGTGACATTCGACGATGCAGACAGTCTGAGCGAAAAACACGGGATTTCAGACGGTCGACTGGACGAACAGTGTGATTCTGGACGGAGTCACCTGCGGTGAGCTTGTGGGAATACCGGTCACTGTAATCGGAACTCTGATCTGGAGCAAAAGGGAAGCGATGCCAGGACAACGTACCAGCTTACTGACGGCATGCTGCAGATGAACTACACGGCGGAATCACTGCACCGGAAATACTGGTAGTCACGATTCTTCCGGAGAATGTGCCGCTTGGCTGGAGTGAGGATTTGTTTGTGCAGGTGACGATGCTTACGGCGCTGATGTATGGCGTCCGCTATGCCATTTTCCCGATTCTGGCGGCGGCATTTGTGCTTACCGCATTCTGCCTGGTGTGGCTGGTGCGGTCGGCGGGGCATCACGCGGGAGAGGACGGGATCACGCTGACCTGGCTGGATGGCATGCCGCTTGATGTGTATCTCGGATTTGCACTGGTGGCGGAGGGATTTCTGTTTCTGATCCTGATGGAAGCTGTCAACGGTAGAAATGCTGCAGTGCCGATGCTTGTGGGGGTTCTGTTTTGCCTCATAGCGGGAGGCTGATTGCACTTTGACGCTGCCGACCTTTGCTGCGCGCGTGAAAGCCGGGGCATGGTGGAAAAATACCGTCATCTACATGGCGCTTGGCGTGATCGGCAGGCTCTGCGGCGCGGTGACCCGGAATCTGCCTCTTTTCTTAAGGGCGGTGCTTGTTTTTGGCATTGCCATGATGGCGGAAGCGCTTGCCGGCACGCTTCATACAGGAAGCAGCATGGGAGCGGGCTGGCGGTTTGTAAAAAGTCGTAGAGTTCGCATGCATCTTCTGGGGAGTTTTACAGATGAAGCGTCTCGCAGAGGGGGAGGCGAGCGCCTTGCGGAGGGCGATATGGAGCACCCGGTCGATACGACGCACATGTACCGGGACTTAAAGGAACATGGCGAGCACCTCAACAGCATACAGACAGGCATGGCAAAAGGCGGTTGCCGAGAGCGTGAAGAGTGAGCGGTTTAAGACGGAACTCATCACGAACGTCTCGCACGATATTAAGACGCCGCTTACTTCCATTATCAATTATGTGGATCTTCTGGAAAAAAGAGGAGCTTTCAATGAGACGGCAGAGGAGTATCTGGAAGTGTTAGAGCGCCAGTCAAACCGGCTGAAAAAAAAGCTGATTGAGGATCTGATCGAGGCGTCGAAAGCTTCCACGGGAAATCTCGCCGTACATCTGGAAAAAAACTCGAGGCGGGCGTTTCTGTGGTGCAGATCGTCGGAGAATTCGAGGACAAACTGAACGCCGCAGATCTGACGCTGCTGATCCAGAAGCCGGAGACGCTGGTGTATGTGATGGCGGACGGCAGACATTTCTGGCGCGTGATTGACAACCTGATGAACAATATCTGCAAATATGCACAGCCGGGCACGCGGGTATACGTGGATCTGCGGGAGAACGGCGGGCAGGTGGAGCTCATTTTCCGGAATACATCGCGGTATCCACTCAACATATCCAGTGAGGAACTCATGGAGCGTTTTGTCCGCGGGGACGAATCGCGCAATACCGAGGGGAAGCGGACTCGGTATCTCCATTGCAAGAGCCTGATGGAACTGATGGGCGGCAGCTTTATGCTCTATGTGGACGGCGATCTCTTTAAGGTTGTGCTTGGATTTGCACAAATGGAGGAAGAAAAGAACCACTTGATGAAGATAAAAGCGGAAAATAGATACAAAATGCAATTTTTCTGACACTTTCTGAAAACTTTGCTTGTTTTTTGATAAACCCTCTGTTACAATGCAAAAAAAGACAGAACCGCAGGAAACGGAAAGAATGCACACAGGAGAGAGACAGAAGGAAGGCGGTCTGTGAGGAAACTGTGGTTACGTTCGGAGGAAGAGTTATGAGAGCTGTGAAAAAGGAATGGTTATTAGGAATGTTGTGTGTGCTGTCTGGCGTGATGCTTATGGTGATGCATCCGGTACAGGCACAGGCAGGGCAGGCGGATCGCGCGGCGTACCGTGCGGTGTTTGACGCATCCTATTACAGTGCGGCGTATCCGGATGTGGCGGCAGCCTATGGAAATAATGCAGATGCGCTTCTGAACCATTTCATCAGCTTTGGCGTGAAGGAAGGCCGCAATGCCAGCGCGGAATTTAATCCGCAGGCATACAGACAGCGTTATGAGGATCTGCAGGCGGCGTTCGGCAGCGACATGGCGGCTTACTGCAGACATTATGTGGTATATGGAAAAGCCGAGGGCAGAAACGGCAGCGCGGACGGACAGCCGGTGGCGGCAGTACAGCAGGCAGACAGCCAGGCGCAGCAGACGGACAGCCAGACTGGGACACAGAACAATGGGACAGCGCAGAGCACGCAGCAGGCATCCGGCACGGTGATCGGTACCTGTACGACTTCTTATGTTGACAATATTCCGCGCGCAACGAACGTTGCACTTGCGGCACAGCGCATTAACGGCACGGTGGTACAGCCGGGCGGCAGTTTTCTTTCAGCAATACCATCTTACCGCGCACATCCGCGAACGGATATGTGACGGCTCCGATCTATGTGAGCGGCAAAAGGGCACCGGCACCGGCGGCGGTGTGTGCCAGGTATCGTCCACACTGTATGCGGCGATGGTATATGCGGGACTTCCGGCAACGGAGCGCCATGCACATTCCCTTCCGGTAGACTATCTTCCGGCGGGACTTGACGCGACGATTGCAGGCAGCTATCTGGATCTGAAGTTTACGAATACATTTTCACAGCCGCTGCTGATTCAGGCATCAGCGAATGGCGGAACACTGACCGTGACACTCGTATTGCAGTGATTGCCATTGCACAGTGAATTGGCTGATACACAGTGAAACGGTTTTTATACAGCGAATTGGCTGATGCACAGTGAAATTGTTTTTGCACAGTAATCGTATCTGCGGGTAAGCAGGTGCTTGTATTCAAATGAATGGATTCATATACATTATTTTGCAGGGGATTGCATCTGCGCCTTAAGAATGACTCTGAGGGCAGATCAATGCCCTTGTTTTGGTGCCGTCAATGATGAAAATAAGACGAAATCTTTTTATCTCATAAAAATTATCACTAAGGAAAAGCCAAATCGTCCGATATATTGACTAGAAAAGTTATTTTTGCGTTACAGAATAGAAAGGAGATGCCATTATGCGAGTAGAAGCGTATAACAGCGTGGCACAGATTTATAAGACAAACAGAGCAGCCGGGGCATCCGCAGCAGCAAAGACTGAGAAGAGCCGGGATCAGGTTGAGATCTCTTCCATAGGATATGATTATCAGATCGCAAAGCAGGCAGTAGCCGAGGCTTCTGACATCAGAGAAGACAAGGTTGCGGAGCTTTCCGCGAAGGTGAAATCCGGCACTTACGATGTGAGCAACGAGGCTTTTGCAGAGAAGCTTCTGGAGAAATATCGCTCCCTTTATGCTGTAAGATAAGAGAAATGAGGGCAGATTGTGGCTAGTTTAATGGAAGAACTTCTGGGAGTTCTGGAAAAAGAAGAAACGGAATATCTGACGCTGATTGATCTCGCGGATGTGAAGAGCCAGGCGATTATCAAAGCGGACATTGCGAAGTTTGGCGAGGTGACGGAGAAGGAGCAGGAGGCGGCGAGCACCCTGTTAAACCTGTCGAACAAGCGCACGCAGGTGCTTAATGACATGGCGACGGTTCTCGGGAAAAAGCCGGAGCAGATGACGATCAACCGTATGATCGGTTATCTGGAGAACCAGCCCAGAGAGCAGCAGATGCTTGCGGAGCGCCGGGACAGACTTTTAGAAGTGGGAACGAAGATGCAGACATTGAACCATCAGAACGAGGACCTTTTAAAGCAGGCGATGGAGATGGTGGAGTTTGACCTTACATTGCTTAAGAGTATGCGACAGGCACCTGAGACCGCTAATTACAATAAAAACGCCTATAATACAGGAGACCTGCTTGGCGGCAGCGGATTTGACGCGAAGCAGTAGATAGAGCAGCACGGAGGAAGATACCATGGCAAATGGTTTTGGAACATTGTTTATCGGCGTGTCCGGCTTGCAGAGCAGCCAGAACGCATTAAATACAACGGCAAACAACCTTGCAAACGTAGATACCACGGATATGTACGTCAGCAGGTGCTGTTTACCGACCGCAACTATGTAACCTTTTTAATGAGACGACGGCGGTCAGCAAGCAGCAGTCGGGACTCGGCGTGTACATCGGTGATGTGATTCATTCCAGAGATGTTTTTCTGATCGCTCTTACCGCACGGAGTCGGGACGGCAGGCATTCTATGCGGCAACTATGAGCGAGGCGACCAACGAGGTCGAGACTTATTTTCAGGAGATGGAGGGACAGGCTTTCCAGGATGCACTGGAAGATTTCTGGACCTCTTTTCAGGAATTGTACAAGACGCCGGATGACAGCGTGAGCCAGAATCTGGTTGTCCAGAAGGCACAGCTGTTCGTGAGCCGCGCGAATGCGGTTTATTCGGGATTACAGAGTTACCAGTACAACATCAATACGCAGATCAGCGACAATATCGATCAGGTCAACAAGCTCGGCGATACCATCCAGGATCTCAACCTTCAGATCATGAAAGTAGAGGCGGGCGGCATCGAGACAGCCATGACCCTGCGCGATGCGAGGGACCAGGCGCTGGATGAATTGTCCTCCCTCGTGGATATTTCCTACAACGAGACAGCCGACGGCATCGTGAAAGTCAGCATTGAGGGCACAGAGTTTATCGATGAGAGCCGCTGCTACCATATCGAGAAGAAAACAGACAAGCTGACCGGTTTTATCACGCCGTACTGGGGTTACCTCTCGGATGTGAATAAGGGAAAATACGTCAACGTATTTGATTTTGGCAGCCGGGATATTTCCACAGAGAACAAGAACGATATGGGTGCAGCTGACAGCGCTGGCACTGGCGCGCGGCGACCATATCGCGAACTATACAGACATTGAGGGACTGGATCAGGATACCTGCAACGATACGACCGGAATGTCCGTCATGCTGCGGGCAGAGGCACAGCTGGATCAGATGATCCACGGCATTGTGACCGCGTTAAACGATGCTTTGTCCGAATGTGACTGCGGAAGACACGATCAAGAATCTTACGAACGGTGCTGCTACAACGCTGGATGTGATACTGGCGGACGGCTCGACCGTAACATTAAATGCGAACACCAAAATTCTGGATGCAGACAACTGCGCGACCGGTTCCGACAAGCAAGCTTCCGCCGCAGGAACTGTTCTCCAGAATTGGAACAGAGCGGTACACAAAGGCGACTTACACCTATCAGCCGGTAGATGAGAACGGCAATCCGAAAGTGGACGCCAACGGCAACCCGGTGACGGAGACCAAGGAGATCTACATTTACAATGAAGAGGACCCGAACGATACCACGAAGCAGCACACACTGCAGAGCTTGAGCGTCAACGAGGCGCTTGTGATCGACGAGACGTTGCTGCCGCATCTGTGCCAGAACGGTGATGTCGACTACGCGCTGGCAGCGAAGCTGGCCGGTGTGTGGATGAGGAGCGGCTTACGCTGAACCCGAACGACACCAAGGCTTGCAGCTTTAAGGATTACTACAAAGATATGATCGGTGAGATGGCAACCTACGGAAATGTCTACAATTTCCGGCGACCAGCCTCACGGGAACGGTGGCTTCTGTGGACAATCAGAGACAGCAGGTCATCGGCGTATCTTCCGATGAGGAGCCTGACCTACATGATCAAGTATCAATGCTTACAATGCAGCCAGCCGTTTCATCAATGTGGTCAATGAGATGATCGAACATCTGCTGACCCAGCTTGGATAATTGAGCGCGTAAAGAAAGAGAGGGTGTTACATGCCATCTACATTTTTTGGTTTAAATATTGCATCATCAGGCTTAAGTGCCTATCAGGTCGCACTGAATACAACGGCTAACAATATTGCAAACGTGCAGACGACCGGCTACTCCAGACAGCAGTCGAACCGTGTGGCATCGGATGCGCTTTTGGTGCACCAGCAGTACGGAGCTGTGGGAACCGGTGTTACAACCGTGTCCGTCAAGCAGATCCGAAATCAGTATTACGATACAAAAATACTGGTACAATCAGTCATCGGTCGGACTGTATATGAGACAAAATTGAGCTACTTACAGCAGATCGAGAACTATTTTATCGATGATGATTCTTCCAAAGGTTTTTCAACAATCCTAAACACGATGTTTAATGACTTGGATACATTGAAGAATAATGCATCGATGTCAACACCCGTCAGCAGTTTATCGGAAGTGCCCAGAACTTTGCAACATTCTTTAACAGCGTTGCATCCGGTCTGGGAGATATTCAGAATAATGCCAACGAGGAGATCAAATCCACGGTTCAGAATATCAATTCCATCGCAGAAAAGATAGCAAGTTTAAATCATCAGATCAACGTCATTGAGATTCAGGGCGGCTACGCAAACGAGCTGCGCGACCAGCGTGCCTTTGATTGATGAGCTGTCCGAGATTGTGCCGACTGAGGCAGGTTTCCGGTACCGAACGGATCAAACCATCCGAACTGCCGACAGGAGCTAATTACTTTACAGTTAAAATCGGCGGTCAGGTGCTTGTAGATACCTACGATTATGAAACATTAAAATGTGCAAGGCAAGATTAAAGGTCAACCAGACGGATGCAGCCGGACTTTATGATATTAAATGGTCGAAGACAGGCAATACCTTTAATGCGGGCGGAAGCTCGATGTCCGGCACGTTAAAGGCATTGTTTGACATCCGTGATGGCAACAACGGAGAGAACTTTACCGGACTGGCAAAGGTGTTGAACAGCAAAGGTTCAGATTACCAATCCTTCCATCACGAGTATTGTGGCGAGTCAGCATGCCGGAGAAGGCATATTGACGATCAATGGAAAAGATTACAATTATACAAACTTTACCTTTGAGACAGGATGCGGACGGCAACATCACTTCTTATACCTTTCGAACTTGAAGGATGCGCTTACGCCAGCAGCAGTCCAATAAGGTAGATGGAATGCAGGCATCGGTCGGAAACTCGATTGATACCATGGGTGTTCCGTATTACATGTCACAGATGAACCAGTTTACGTTCTTTCTGTTCTTTGTTTAATGATATTATGAAAAAGGTGTCGATTTAGACGGAAATGCAACTGATTATTATTCATTCTTTACCGGGGCAGATCAGGTAACCGGCGAGGAATATGCATTAGGAAAGAGCGATAAGAATAATGGAAAACACAACAGACTGTGGTGCCAGCTCATATTACAAACTGACAGCATCCAATATCTGCGTTTCTTCCATTTGTGTAAAAGATTCATCTAAACTTGCTGCACAGTATAAGACCGATACAGAAGATGGTGTAGATAAGTATAAACTGGTTGAAGATCTGGCAAAATTAAAGAGTGATACGGTTTTATTCCGTGCAGGAAATGCATCAGGATTCCTGAAATGTATGATTTCTGATATCTCCATTGATACACAGCAGTCTACGATCTTCAGCAACAATTATACAAATATACAGGCAGCGAAAAAGATTGAGACACAGAGAATGTCTGTTTCCGGTGTGGATGAGGATGAGGAAGCACTTGATCTGATCAAGTTCCAGAATGCCTACAATTTATCATCTAAAATGATCTCAGTTATGGCAGAAGTATATGACAAACTGATCGAGGAAACCGGAGTATAAACGGATTTATAACAGGAGGAAATGGCAATGCGTATTACAAATAATATCATATTGCATAATACATCCATTAATATCAATGGAAATAAAGAATGTGGACACACTGAACAATCAGATGAGGCAAAACCGGTGGAATATATAAAGTTTGAAAACGGCAAGGAAATCTATCAGGATATCAATTACGTCGTAGCGGCAAACCAGACCCTGACGGTCAATACACAGGCATCCGCCGTATTTGATGCATCGATCGGAAGAGATGTTGACGCCATGATCGAGGCGGTAAAGTTCGCGCAGGACGCAAACAATAAAGTCGAGGAACTGGAGAAAATGCAGAAAATGCAGGAGTATTCTTCCGATGACTGCCAGGCGGCACTTGAGGACTGGATCGCAGCGGCGAAGAAAGAACGCGATTATGCGGACGATAATCTGCAGAAGCTTTATAACAGCTACATCGGGAATTTTGACGATTATCTGCAGAAGGTTAATCTGGCGAACACGGACCTCGGAAGCAAGGGACAGAGCCTGGATCTGACCAAGAACCGTATGGCAAATCAGCAGACCACGATGGAGGAATTAAAGTCCACCAACGAAGACCGCGACCTGTCTGAGATCATTATTGACTATACGTCGGCGTACACGGCATATCAGGCATCTTTGCAGGCTGCGGCGAAGATCAATCAGAACAACATTACTGAATTACATTTAACAGACACGAACTGGGGAAGCTGGAGGAGAACCGATGAAAGCAAACACAAGGCTTTTTGGGGAGATTGATATTGCGGATGACAAGATCATTTCATTGGAGGATGGAATGATCGGACTTCGGAGTACCGGAATTTTGCATTGATATTTGATGAGGAAAAGGAAAAAGACAAGAGTTCCGTGATGTGGTTCCAGTCCATGGACGATCCACAGACAGCATTTCCGGTCATGCAGCCAAACCATGTGTGCCCGGATTACAAACCCGATGGTGAGCGATGAGATGCTCCGTCCGCTCGGCGGGATGACAGAGGACAATACTTACGTGCTCGTCACACTTACGGCAGCGCCGGATCCGAAGGATACCTCGGTGAACCTCAAGGCGCCGATTGTCATTAACACAGACACCCGTAGGGGAGCACAGATCATTGTGGAAGATGACTATCCTGTCAAATATAAGATCTATGATGTAGTAAAAGGAAAGAAGAAAGCGGAGGAATAAGGCATGCTGGCATTGACACGCAAAAAAGGGGAGTCGCTGGTCATCAACAATAATATTGAGATCACGGTGTTAGAGATCCGCGGAGATCAGGTCAAGATCGGAATCAGTGCACCGAAGGAAGTGCCGGTATACCGCAAGGAGGTTTACCTCCAGATTCAGAATGAGAACAAGGCGGCATTGAACGCAACAGATGCAATGGAGGCGCTGAAGAATCTTTTTCTGATGTGGTTAATAAAAAGCCATAGTTTCTCCGATATAAGACATAGAAAACCGGGAACATAGAGGAGCCATGTATCACACGGAGGTGGTAAGAGATGGAAATAGAGAGCATGAAGAGCGGAGCGGCAGCGTCGTATCAGGGAAGTGCGGCGGCATCTACAAAACGCTGGATGCAGCGGTACAGCCGGAAAGCATCCACACAGGCAGGGCTGTCGCAGACAGCAGATAAAAAGCCCACAGTGCAGAACTTTTTACAGAGAAGGATCAGGAGGATAAGGATCTGTCCGAGGAAAAAAAGATGCAAAGCAGGGAACACAGTTAAAAAAGCGGTCAATGATCTGAACAAACAGATGAAGAACTCGGAGGCGATCTTCGGAATTCACGACAAGACGAACCGTGTTACAATCAAGATCATCGATAAGACCACAAAGGAGGTCATCAAGGAGTATCCGCCGGAGGAGACACTGGACATGATCGCCAAGGTATGGGAGATTGCGGGAATCCTTGTGGATGAGAAGTTATAGAAAGGAACGGTGAGCATATGCCAATTCGTATTACTGGATTAAATTCAGGACTGGACACAGAGGCGATCATCTCGGCTCTGGTATCGTCGTATAACTATAAGACCAACAAGTACAAAAAGCGCAGACCAAGCTTTCCTGGAAGCAGGATGCCTGGAAGACGCTCAATACCAAGATTTACAGTCTTGTATTCCAGCGTGGGTAATCTCAGATTATCCAGCGCATACAATCTGAAATCCACCACGGTGTCCGATACCACCAAAGCTACAGTGACAGCAAGCAATACTGCGCCGAGCGGTACACAGACCCCTGAATGTTATCAGTGTGGCGCAGGCGGGATATCTGACCGGCGGCCGCTGGATAGCAGCGTGTCCACAGGCACGACGCTGGCGGAGCTTTGGCTATACCGGTGGGGACGGTAAGATCAATCTGACGATGGGAGACGGAACGACGACTTCCATTACGGTAACACAGGGGACGACGGTTGCGGGCTTCCTTGCATCATTGAAGGACGCAGGCGTCAGTGCGAATTACGATGAGACGAACCATCGTTTCTTTATCGAGCTCCAAGAGCACCGGAAAGGATAATGATTTTACACTTACAGGCGGCGATGCAGATGGTATCAGTGCATTGACAAAGCTGGGGCTGAATGTACAGTCCAAGGCAACCGATGCCACCTATACGTCTTATACACAGTATTATGATGCAGATGGCAATAAACTTAACCAGAATATCACGGATGCGATCGCAGCTTACAAGGCGGGCGCAGGAGGATTACAAGACAAAGTCGGCACAGAATGCCAATCTGACCGCATCCTATGGTTATGCCAGCGCTTATTCGGCAATGATGGATGCCTTAAAGAGCAGCGGACTTTCCGATGCAGATCAGAAGAAAGCCTGCAGACACTGCTTGGAATGACGGCATCCCAGCGAGTGGATTCCTGATGGATGCAAACGGAAATGTTCACACGAAGTCCGATACGGACAGTCTTGCAATACCATTTACAGCTATAAGGATGAGAACGGTGATACGACTTATATCCGCAAGATGGTTACCTATGAAGATGGCAGCAACAACGTTTACACCAAGAATGACGACGGTACTTTTACACAGACGGTGACGGTCATGTATGGACAGCGACCGGCGGGAAGGACACAGACGGCAATGCCACGTATTCATATACGGCGGATGACGGTACGGTGAACACTGCCACGATCAAGGAGAACACCAATTACTATGAGGTAACCGCAGAATCGCGTGGAACCGGTTATTACAAGTATACAGACAGCAATGGTGTGACCTACACACAGAATGACAACAATACTCTGGCAGGTTCTGACGGGAATACATACAAAATCAGCAGTGGCAATCTGGTACAGATCGACAGTGACGGCAATGAAGTAGCAGACGGCAAGACAGTTGCACTTTCTGCCTGCACACAGAGTGAAATCCAGAAGATGGTGTATCATCAGAAAGCCGCAGCAACAGATATCGGCCGTGCAGCAGATAAGCTTACAGATTTAAAAGAAGCAAACAAGGACATCCTGACAGATGATTTTGTCAACAAGATGACCTCAAATGTTGAGAAAGTCAATGCGTTTGAAAATGCAGAGGATACGTTAGGCAGTGCTGACAGTGCTTCCAGAGCGAGCATTGCAGCAGCGGTAAAGAATGCTTATGCGACGAACGGATCCGCAGGAGTGACGACGCTTACCAATACCTACGCATCACAGATTACTGCCAACAAGACAGCCATGGAGGCAGACCAGGATGTCATTGATAAGAATGCGGTATTGTCGAAGCTCGCGGCGATGGATGAGACATCCACAGAGTATGCAACCGCGTTTGCAGATTTTGTGAGCCAGGGTGCAGAGCGCTTATGAGATTCAGAACGGCTCGAACATAACGTACAATTCGGATGCAAAGAAGATTGACGGTACAGATTCCGAGATTCTTCTGAATGGAATCAAATATACCAGTTCGCTCAATACATATACCATCAACGGTCTGTCGATCACTGCATTGCAGGCAACCGGTGCGGGAGATACGAATGCGATTTCTATTACCACATCGACAGATACACAGGGAATTTACGATAAAGTAAAGGATTTCCTGACACAGTACAATGCGCTGATCAATGAGATTACATCACTCTACAATGCGGATTCCGCAAAGGGCTATGAGCCGCTGACTGATGAGGAGAAAGATGCTCTCTCGGATTCCGAGGTGGAGAAATGGGAGCAGAAGATCAAGTGATTCCCTGCTTCGCCGTGATGAGAGTCTGGAAAAGTCATGAATGCCATGACATCCTCAATGAGCAAGGGTTATGAGGTAAACGGAAAGACCTATTATTTGTCCAGCTTTGGCATTAAGACTCTCGGCTACTTTAATGCGCCGGAGAATCAGGAATATGCATACCATATTGACGGGGACGAGGATGACACCGCTACGTCCGGAAATGCCGACAAGCTGATGGCGAGGATCACTTCTGATCCGGATTCGGTAATTTCCTTTATGCAGCAAGGCTGGACAAGCGGTCTCTATGATGCAGTCGGCGAGAAGATGAAGTCATCTACCTTGAGCAGCAGTTACAAGGTATACAAATGATAAGGAGATGGCTTCGGAATACAGCGATTATACCGATCTTATCAAGAAATGGGAAGAAAAACTGCAGGACAAAGAGGATTATTATTACAATAAGTTTTCCGCGATGGAAACAGCATTATCCAAGCTGAACAGCCAGACGTCATCATTGTCGAGTCTGTTTGGAAATTAGACGGAATAATGCCGAAGGCTGTTCCCTGCTGAGTGCATAAAAGCACCAGCAGAGACGAATATATGTATGGAGGACAATCATTATGTTAGCAAATCAGGGATATGCAGCATATGCCAATAACAAGATTATGACCGCTTCCCCGGCAGAACTTACTTTGATGCTTTATGAAGGGGCAATCAAATTCGCCAATCTTGCGATCGAGGGGATCGATGCGAAAGACATTCAGAAGGCACATAACAATATCATGAAGGTGCAGCGTATTATCGAGGAATTCCAGAGTACGCTCTGATCACAAATATCCGGTGGCAAAGGATTTTGATGAAGTTTACAGTTATCTGCTGATGCGCCTTCGCGAGGCAAATATCAAAAAGGATAAAGAGATCATGGAAGAGGTGTTAAAGCATCTCCGCACCATGCGTGATACATGGAAAGAGGTTATGAGAACGGCGCATGCATCCAGATAAATGGAACTGTGTGCCGGCTACAACAGATTGACAGGAGCAGCGAATGGAGAAGAACCCGTATCTTTCGATCATGATCCAGAGCCTGAAGAAAAAAAAGTGCAGTTCTGATGCGGTTATTGAACTGAATATACGACAGAAGGAAGAACTGGAGAATCCGGGACTTGATCCGGATGATTTTGATGCCTGCGTGGAAGAAAAAGCAAAGCAGATCGAACAGGCTGGTTTTTTTGACGCCGGATTCCAGGAGGTCTACGATAAGATAAAAGCAGATCTGCAGACCAATCAGCAGGAATACCGCGAAGAGATTGCTGAAATGCAGGAATACATCCGCAGGCTGACTGATAAGAGCGCGACGATTCAGGCGCAGGAGGCGCGCAACAAAGATCTGATGACGCAGAAGTTTGCCTCTGTGCGCAAACAGGTCAAGGAAGTGCGCAAGAGTCAGAAGGTCGTCAATCAGTATTACAAGAGCATGATGAAGTCCGGCTATATGGAGCCGCAGTTTACGGATAATAAAAATAATTGCAGATAGTAAAAAGATTTTTCTTTTTTTTCTATAAAGTATCGTGACTTTCGTCCGATATATATTACAAGTAAACAAGATAACAATTGTTACTTGAGGTGGAAGCTTAAGCGGAGCGTACGGCCGGGAGAGGCAGAAACCACATTACAAAGCACATGCAGCATGGACGCTGCATCATATTCAAGGAGGAAACAATTATGGTAGTACAGCACAATCTTACAGCAATGAACGCTAACAGACAGTTAGGTATCACAACAGGCGCACAGGCTAAGTCTTCAGAGAAGTTATCTTCTGGTTACAAAATCAACCGTGCAGCAGATGATGCAGCAGGATTAACAATTTCTGAGAAGATGAGAAGTCAGGTTCGTGGATTAAATAAAGCTTCTGACAACGCACAGGATGGTGTATCCCTTATTCATCCTTGCTCAGGCAGGACAGTCTATGCTTGCTCAGGCAAACCAGTCGCTGCAGGATCTGAATTTCATGATTATGGAATTCTGTATTCTGCTGCAGGGGATATGATGTCTTGTACCATGATGCGTGTGAGGGATTCATGGATGCGATACAGGAACGTCTGCAGGAAGAGATTGTACATAAGAGCACGCGGCTGACCTTTCAGCGCATGGTGCCGCAGCATACGCTGTACAATATGAAGCATATGATCGGATGCAGAAATATTTACCAGATCAGGCAGGCACTTGAGGGATTAAACGTCGAGGAGATACCGGCGATTCTGGTGTCCGCCGGGCCGTCCCTGGATAAAAATATTTCAGAATTGAAAAAAGCACAGGGAAAGGCATTTATTGTGGTGGTTGACGCCGCGCTGCGCACGGTGCTGCGGGCGGGCGTAAGACCGGACATGGTGTGTACGATTGACCCGGAATCCCCGGACCGTTTCTTTGAAAATCTGGATGTGACGGATCTGGCATGGTGCTGCAACCGCATTACCCGTCCGTGGGTATTGGAACACTGTGCGAAGCGGGTGTACTATTATGGCTTTTTTGAAAAGCGCTGGAATCAGATTCTGGATGAGAACATGGAGTACCCGTTTCCGGATATTCCGTCCGGCGGCTGTGTTTCTGCGACGGCGTTTGCCCTTGCGTGCTATCTGGGATTCCGCAAAGGCTGATCCTGATTGGCCAGGACATGGCGTTTACCGGCGGAATCTCACATACGGCGGGAATTGAAGGGGCGTTCGGCGATAATGACGAATATATAAAGAGCCGAAACCGGATTCAGGTCGAGGGAATTGACGGAACCATGTTAGAGACGGATTTCAGATGTGGTACTACAAAAATGGTTTGAGAAGGCGATCCGTGCGAACGAGGGGCTGATTGAGGTTATCGATGCGACAGAGGGAGGCGCACGCATCGAGGGAACCCGGCTTATGACATTGAAAGATGTCGTCGCGGAATATTGCAGCAGACCGCTTCCGTTCGAGGAGATTGAGAAGAACATTCCGGATGCATATTCGGCGGAGACGAAGACAAAGCTGGCAGCGGAATGGCATAAGATGCGCCAGCAGATTGACAGCATTGACACGCAGGTAAAGCAGGGACTTGCGATACAGGAGAAGCCTGCTGCAGGAACTGCGCCAGCAGCGGTCTGTGGCGGAACTGATGCCAGACCTGAAGCGCTATGATGGGTCACAACGAAGAACTGGAACAGCTTCCCGCTGTTTGGTATGATGGTGTCTTATGCGCAGACAGAAGAATATGCGCTGGGAGATGAAATCTATCAAAAAGAAGAGATGGGAATCGAGGAACTCGTAGAGAAGAATTATACTCTTTATCAGGGATATGAGAGAGCCGTATCGCTTCTGACGGAAGACATTGAAATGTATGCCTAAAAAGACTGCCGCATAAAACGGAGGTTGATTTGAGGTGTTAAGTAATATGATAAGAAACACATCCCAACGATTTCAGATGGAAATGCAGATGGAATATTCATTGAAAAATGCGTGCATTTTTCCCGACGGCTTTTTTTGCATCGGATTCCGTGTCTCTTCCACGTTTTGACACTCCACGGAATGTGTCCGACAAACCGCAGACAATGAGCGGATTGCGGACACACCCGTGGAGTGCTCAAAACTTGAAAAACACGGATCATCGCAGATGCAAAACCCGTCGGGTTAGAAATGCCGTATTTTTTGATCCGAATTTCCAGATGCATTCCATCTGAAATCGAAGGGCATGCTCTTCTCCTCATATTACTTAGCGCGTCCAAAGTGACTGTCCGCTTCGTGCGGCGGCCTTTTTAGATAACATTCAACATAGCGTTGACGCGGTGGACAAATGTGGGATTCCGACATTTTCCCAAGGCAGTTTGCCGCGATCTGTCTTCTCTCAGCATCATGTGAGAGGTAGTAAGTGATTTTGCCAAGAAAATCATCCTCGCTCTCATAAAATACGAGATCTTCGCCCGGCTGAAAATCATCCAGAAAATCTTCCTGATAGTTCGTCAGCAGGGAAACCGCCGCTGCCCATGATGTCCATGCAGCGGAGCGGGATGCCGGAATGAATACTCTTTAACGTGATGTTCAGGTTGATGCGGCTGTGTTGAAAAATGTAGGGCATCGTGTCGTAATAGTCAACGGGACCGATGTACTCCGCCTTTGGGAGCAGAGGACTGGGATGGTGTATACAATTTGAGTGGAAAGCGGTCGGAGGCAAGGCGCAGCAGTGACAGGCGCTCGTTGGATGTAATTTTCCTGCACAGGAAGTAGTTGGCATATACAAATGCAGCGGATTCCGTGCCGTCTGGAAGCGGCTGGTACGGGCAGGCGGCCTGTAGATCCTCGAGGATAGGCGGCGTGAGCAGATCCTCCAGAAAAAGTAGCCGTAGACGTTCTGCTGTGCGAGCATAATGGAATCGAGGTAGCCCCTGGTATAGTCGGATAGACCGTTCAGCCGTTCAAAAAGATTATGCTCCTCGTTGTATAGCGATCCCACAAATGAAACGTCGGAGGATACCTGCGGAAGCAGTGCGTCCGGGCACTTCATGGCAGAAAGGCGGGATACGTTTGCCGCGAGCGGAAGATAATATACGGTTGGGATTCCTGCGTTATGGAATTCCAGATAGGTCGCCTTGTCAAAAAGAAATACATAATTGCAGGAATTGATCAGCGTGTAGGAGTACAGCGTGACCAAGGGGCTGTCGTATACGTACGAAATGTATTTCAGATGATGCTTCATGCAACAGTTTGACAAAATTGGAAAATAATTAAAGGGAAAAACAAAATCGTAGGAAAAACGGGAAACGGCGGCGTCAAACTTCTCCTCGTAAGAAACATTCTGCCTGTCGTTGTACGCCTCATGAAAAAGAGGTCGCAGGCAATGCCGCAGGCGGTAAAGGCGTCTATCATATCCTGTTTGGCAAAAGCCGGTGAGTCTAAAAATAAAATTCGCATAAAATCCTCCGTCTAGAAAGACCGTAAGCCAGTGCAATCATCTGCAACAGCCGTTCCGGGTAAGTGTGGTATTTTTGAACTTTTTCAAAACCATTGTGTGCAATCTCTGCACGGTCCTTGTCATGGGACAGGTAATATTCCACCTTGGCAAGCAGATCATCCTCACAAGAGAAGCAGTCGAGATCCTCGCCGATCGAAAACAGTCCGGCAGTTCACTCTGTGCATTCGTGAGCAGGAACCCTCCGCATGCGAGAACATCGAAAATGCGGAGCGGAAGCCCGGTCCGATGGAACGGGAGGTAATGTTGAGGTTGATTTTACTGTTCGCAAATACAAGAGGCATCTGGGTGTGCGTCTTTACGCGTCCGCAGTTTCTGACCGGAAGCCCGGTGGTGTCGCTTCCCGTGTAAAGGCATACCTGGTAGCGGCTGCCAAGCGAGCGCATGATAGAGATGCGCTCTGTGGAAGAGATCTTGGGACACAAATAGTACTGCGCAGCCACAGCACGGTCATCGCGCCTGGAATTCTCAGGCGGAATGTAGAATTGCGGCATGGCATCGCGGAAAGAATCAACGATGATGTCCGGCAGCAGTTCTTCGAGAAGATAGCAGCCGGGTAATTGCATCTGTGCATCCATAATACCTTCCAGATAGCCCTTCAGATACGCATCTTCGGTCTGAAGCCGGTCGTAAGGACATTTCTCGGTGTATAATGAGCCGACGAACGAAATATCGGCGGAATATTTCCGGATCAGATCGGGGGTGGCGTTCCTAATGACGGGTGCGTAGCGGGCAGGATTGCCGGCTAACGGAAGATGAAAGATACATTCCGGGTTCTGTGGATGAAAATCCTCGTACTGCGCGCGGTCAAATAGAAAAATGCGGTTCCACGGAAGCCGGATCGAATTGGAAAAAGCTCCAGCACCGGAGCGTCCACCGTCAGACACAGGTAGCGGATCTGAAAGATATTACATACTTCTGCAATAAAAAGGGTAAAAATTGATGCTGAACACGAAGTCGTAACTGTGACGCATCAGCTCGTCCTTCAGTGCGGTCAGTCCTTCGAGCGGAGTTGTGTTTTTGTTGTAGATTTCAAGACATATCTCAGAGACCTGATTCCCAAGTTCTTTAAAGCCGTCGATTATATCCGGTTCTACAATGCTGCCGTAGCGGTAACACAATATATTCATAGATCGTTCCTCAATCATCAAAAAAATTGAATTCCATATATGATTATTATATAATAATTATACGTACACTGACAAGGGTCAGCGGGGATAAGAAATGAGGAGACAGCTCATGAAAAGATACTGGTGATAAGAGGGATTTCAGCGTATGACGTACTGGGAAGAGCGGCGGATGAAATCTGTGAGGGATTCCGCAAATGCGGATATCAGGTAGATATGATCGGGGCGACAGATCCCGGAGCGGATGACAGGTTTATAGAATGCCTGGAGCACCGGGATCAGTATGCGTTTTATTTTTCCATACAGGCGATCCTGTGGAATCTGGAAAGCGAAAATTTGCCGGAGCTTGCGGAGATGAAGCGTGTCGGCTGGATTGTGGACGATCCGGTGTACCACCAGAAAAGAATCTGGGGAAGCCTGGGAACAAACGCCCGTCTTCTGATGGTGCGCGATTCGCACGCGGCGCAGCTGCGGGAGGAATTTTCAAAGTTCGAGCGGGTGGAGACGCTGTATCATGGCGGATTTCTGCCGGAGGGCTGGGTACCGTACCACAAGAAGGACATTACCCTGTTTTTCCGGGAACGTACAAACCGCTGCGGGATTCCGAGAGCAGGATTGACGCGATACCTGGCGTGTTCGGAACCATAGCAAAACAGGTAATGCCCCGCATTGTGGGAGAGCATCTGGCGAGGCTCCTGGACAGAGGAAGTGCGGAACTATCTCCGGGAGATCGGATTTGAATACAGTGAGGATGAGTTCTTTGCGATGCAGAAAGTGCTCGAACCGCTGGACCAGTACCAGAGAGACTATATGCGCCAGAGCATCATAGAGACACTCCTGACAAACGGTCTGAAAGTCGCGGTGGTCGGTGCTGGATGGGATGCCTATGACGGCGCGGGCAGGGAAAATCTGGAAATACTTTCCTCAGAGGGCGTCGATATCACAGAAGTGATAAAGCTGATGCAGCGCTCGCGCATTGTGATCAACAATACGAACATACTGGATGGCATGCATGAGCGCATTTTTACGGCGATGCTTGCGGGAGCCGTGTGTGTGACAAACGAGTACACGCTGTTGAGCAAATTACTGGTACCTGAAAAGGAGATTGTGACCTTCCCGCTGAACAGACTGGAGGAGCCTTCCGCTTCAAATCAAAGATCTTCTGGAGCATGAGGAACGGGCGGCGGAAATTGCCGAAGCGGGGGTATCAGAAAGCGCGGGCACATCATACCTGGCAGCACCGCGGGGAGCAGATCGTAAAATGGATGGAAGACGGCGGCGATTTTCAGTATGAATAGAGGTTATGAGAACGGACAAAAGTTCGATATAAACTATGATATGGCAACAGGATGTTGCGGGAAAGTAGGAGGCTTACATATGTTAAACGGAAAGACAATATTGGTTACAGGCGGAACGGGATCCTTCGGAAATGCGTTTACGCAGTATGTGCTGGATCATTATGATGTGAAGAAGATTATTATTTATTCCAGAGATGAATATAAGCAGTTTATCATGAGCAACAAATTTAAAAAAAGTACGGCGATAAGCTCCGGTTCTTTATCGGAGATGTCAGAGACAGGGAGCGTCTGTACCGTGCGTTTGACGGAGTGGATTATGTCGTTCATGCTGCAGCATTAAAGCAGGTTCCGGCGTGCGAATATAACCCGATGGAGGCAGTGAAGACCAACATTAACGGAGCGATGAATATCGTCGATGCAGCATTAGACTGCGGCGTAAAGCGCGTGGTTGCCCTGTCCACAGATAAGGCGGTAAATCCGATCAACCTCTATGGCGGTACAAAGCTTGTATCGGACAAGCTCTTTATTGCCGCGAATGCATATGCGGGAGCCAAAATGTCTGCTTTTCCATCGTGCGTTACGGCAATGTTGCAGGAAGCCGCGGATCGGTTATTCCGTTCTTCCGTAATCTGGTAGAGAACGGGGAGAAGGCGCTTCCGATTACCGATTATCGGATGACACGTTTCTGGATCAGCCTGGATGAAGGCGTGCAGCTTGTTATTAAGGCACTGTCGGAAGCCAAGGGCGGTGAGACGTTTATTTCCAAGATTCCTTCCTTTAAGATCACAGATCTCGCGCAGGCGATCCTGCCGGGATGTGAGATGCCGGAGGTCGGCATCCGTGAGGGAGAGAAGCTTCATGAGATCATGGTTACGCGTGAGGACTCCATGATGACCTACGAATATGAGAAGCATTTCATTGTATATCCGCACTTCGAGTGGTGGGATGATTCCAAGATCCAGGCAGGCGGCAAGCGTGTGGAGCAGGGCTTTGAGTACAGCTCGGGAACCAACACGGAATGGCTGTCGGTAGAACAGATTCAGGAAATGCTTAAGACTGTGAAAGAACACTAATGGAGGAAATCAATCATGATTAAATATTGCAAGAGATGTTGCCTGCCAAGTACCAAACCTCATCTTTCTTTTTTGATGAAGAGGGAATCTGTAATGCCTGCAGGAATTATGAGAACCGCAAATGTAGACTGGGATGAGAGAAAAGCAGAGCTGATGGAGATTCTGGACCGCTATCGTTCCAAGGATCACTCAAACTGGGACTGCATTATTCCGGTCAGTGGCGGAAAAGACAGTACCTATCAGGTAATTACCATGCTGGAGCTGGGCATGAACCCGCTCTGCGTGACCGCGACAACCTGCGATCTTACACCGATCGGAAGAGAGAACATCGAGAATATCAAAAAGATGGGTGTGGATTACATCGAAGTGACGACCAACCGTGTGGTACGTGCGAAGCTTCAACCGCATCGGACTGACAGAGGTAGGAGACATTTCCTGGCCGGAGCATGTCAGCATTTTCACGGTACCGGTGCGTATGGCGGTGAACTTTAACGTCCCGCTGATTATCTGGGGGAGAGAATTCGCAGAACGAGTATGGCGGACCGGCGGCAGCAGTTGAAAATAACGTGCTGGACCGCAGATGGCTGGAAGAGTTCGGCGGTATGCTCGGTCTCCGCGTGAATGACCTGATCGGTCAGGAAGGCATAACGAAAAAGGATCTGATTCCGTTTACGTATCCGACGGATGAAGAGTTGAAGCGCGTCGGCGTGACGGGAATCTTCCTGGGATACTACATTCCGTGGGAAGGCCTCCACAATGTTCTGGTTGCAAAGGCGCACGGATTTAAGAGCCTGGGGCAAAGTGGTCGAGGGCGATTATGACGACTATGAGAATCTCGATAACTATCAGGCGGGAATCCATGAATACTTCAAGTACCTGAAGTTCGATTCGGACGCTGCTCGGATCAGGCATCCATGCATATCCGCAGGGGACGCATCTCCCGTGAGGAGGCAATGCAGGTGGTAAAAGAGCGTGATGGCGCATTCCGCTGGACTTACCTTGACAAAAGCTGGAGGATATCCTCGAGCCGATCGGTATTACGGTAGACGAGTTTATCAAGATCTGCGATGAGTTTACGAACAAGAAGCTTTTCCTGACGGACAAGAATGGTAAGCTGATCAAGGATAAAAACGGTAATCTGACCAAGATAAACTATGACAATGTAGAAGAGAAAGACAACAAATAATGGAAACAGTCATTATAGATTATGGAATGGGCAATCTGCTTTCCGTACAGAGAGCGTTTGAAAAATGCGGATCGGATGCGGTAATCATCGATAATCCGCTCGACCTTAGGGGAGGCAGAGCATATTGTGCTTCCCGGGGTCGGCGCTTTCCCGGATGCAATGAATAATCTAAGAGACGGCGGATGGATTGAGGAATTAAACCGCGCCGTGCTTGAAAAAAGAGACACCGATTCTTGGAATCTGCCTTGGGGATGCAAGCTGCTGGCAGAGCGGGGCTATGAGGTCTGCGAGTGCGAGGGACTGGGATATATTCCGGGCGAGATCGTGCGTTTTGAACAGACACAGGCGAAGGAAAGAATCCCCGCATGTCGGATGGAACGACATTGAAAAGCGCGTGGAAACGCCTCTCTTTGATGGAATTGAAGATGGAACGAACTACTACTTTGTGCACAGCTATCATTTTAAAGTGAGGGATGAGGAGAATATTGCCGCGGTTACTCCGTACTGCGGTGAGTTTGTCTCGGCAGTGGCAAAAGATCATATTGTCGGTACGCAGTTTCATCCGGAGAAGAGCCAGAAAGCCGGTTTTCGCCTGATTAAGAATTTTCTGGCGATGTGACGGAAGAGAGAAAGGGAGCAGAGATAGAGAGATGTTAAAAGTTCGCGTGATTCCTACCTTGCTGTACAAATCAGTAGGCCTGGTGAAGGGTGTGGGATTTAACTCCTGGAGAAGAGTGGATACGGTATTGCCGGCGATTAAAGTATACAACATGCGCGAGGTGGACGAGGCTCATTTTGGTGGATATTGAGGCAACCAAAGAGGGGCGCGATCCGGATTACGAGTCCATCCGTGATTTTCGAGAGAGTGTTTTTGTGCCGTTCTGCGTGGGCGGCGGAATCTGTAATATAGAGCAGATCCGGCAGCTCCTCCGGGCCGGTGCGGATAAAGTTGCGATCAACAGTGCAGCGTACGACAATCTGGAACTGATAACGGAAGGCGCCAGATTATTCGGATCACAGTGCATTGTGGCAAGCATAGACTGCAGGAAGATCGACGGTTCCTACCGCTGTTTTTCGCATAACGGCGAAGTTGACACGGGATATTCGCTGGAAGAATGGGTCCAGAAAGTCGTGGAAGCCGGTGCCGGTGAGATTCTGCTGACCTCGGTGGAACTGGATGGAACCATGCAGGGCTACGATGTAGAGATGATAAAGATCGCGACAGAGTTAGTGAATGTTCCGGTGATTGCATCCGGCGGTGCCGGCAGTTACGAAGATATGTACCAGGCAATTACGCAGGGCGGAGCATCGGCGGTTGCAGCGGCGAGCATCTATCATTTTACGGAACAGACACCCAGGGAGGCAAAGGAATATCTGGGAGAGCGGGGGGCATACCGGTACGAATCAAATAATGGTTTTGCGGGTGCGCCAAAATAAGGAGCGAATATGGAACTCGGAACATTCATCGGACAAATCTGCCGTTATAGCAGGCAGGAATATTTTGAATGTTATGGACAGATAGAAGAACGGCTTCATAATTTGGAGAAAATACTGGGAACGCTGGAGGAATCGCAGCGCAGCATGATATTGAGCAGATGGAGCACCAGGCAGGAGAAGCACCTGTCTGGATGCGGATACATCTGCTTTCTTTTTTGTATGAAAGTGTCAAAGACGCCGGCTTATACGCAGGAGCCTGCTGCAAACAGTGCTGGATGCAGACTGGAATGAAGTGGGGGAATATGAGAAGCTCAGCGATTACTGGCAGATTGGTACGGCTGTGTTTGCCGATGCGCGGCTCAAAGGGAGCGGACACAGGAACAAGCTCGCGGCGCTGTACCGGATGCTGTTTGATGCTTTCTGCGGGGCGCTGAATCAAAGGGACGGAACTATGTTCCGGTAGAGGAGAGAGACGGGAATCTGGTCTTTGTGATGACCTCTCACAGGTGCTCGGCCAGAACCATGCGCCGACAAAGACATTGCTCGACCGTTGCCTGGTGCTAAAGAAGTACCTGAGGAAGAAGGTCGTGATCATCAACACGGCGATGCAGATTTCCGGAAAAGGTGCGGGGCCGTTCTACGATCTCTGTGAGGCGGGCTATCTGCCGGAATTGTGCAGCTTTGATCACATCGAGTTTCAGGAGAAGTGTTCGAGTTTCATCAATGTGCGAATGATATGCCGAATCTGGATACGATGGTACAGCTGGTGCAGATGATTCGGGAGCGGAAGCCCTGTTATCTGCTCGATATCGGAGGAAGCGACATCTGTGCGGATATTTGCGGTATGTTCGTGCCGGAGATTACGGTGGGGACGGTTTTTCGGCGGTGGCGATGTCCTGTGGGGAATACCAGTTGCTGGACGGAAAGCCGGGAACAGGAGATCTGCCTGTGCTGGAACGCCTGGGAGTGGATGCGGAAAAAATAGCTGCTGCCAGATTTACATTTGTATTTAAGCCGCAGGAACACCACTATACCAGACAGGAGCTGGGGATCTGGGAACACGGATTTGTCCTGATGATCGTGGGATGGCGGCTGGATTCGGAAATTGCCGATGATTTTCTGGCGATGCTGGATCGGATTGCCGCACAAAAGAGAGAATGTGCAGGTAGTCTTTATGGGACGCTATGAGTCCTGGCAAAGCATACAGACGGGCTATGAGAGACTGTGGAAGCATACGCGGTATCTCGGGAAACAGGAGGATGCGCTCGCCGTTTTCGCGTGCGGAGATCTCTATGTGAATCCCAGACGTGCAGGCGGCGGAAGCTCTGTGGCGGAGGCGCTGTATCAGGGACTGCCGGCGCTGACGCTGCCCGAAGGAGATGTCTCGGCTGCAGCCGGCGAGGCGTTTCGCGTGCGTGATTATGAACAGATGGAGCGGGAGATCCTGCGCTACATGGATGATGCCGGATATTACGGCCGGCAGTCCGCCCGCGCCAGGAGCGGGCGAAGGAACTGCTCGACAGCAGAAAAAGCTTTGGGGAAGCGATTGAAAAGCTGGAGGAGAAGACAAAAGATGGTGTGTCGTGCTAAGCATACCTTGCTTTGATAAGTAATATTATAAGAAACACACTTGGGGATTTCATGTGGAAATGCAGATGGAAATTCGGTTCAAAAAATATGGCATTTCTAACCAGCCGAATGTTTGCATCTTCGATGATCCGTGTCTTTCCAAGTTTGGAGCACTCCGCGGGTCATGTCCGCACTCCGGAAGACAATTTGTAGGACTTTTGTGTGTGTCCCTTATGGCACCTCTGAGCAAAACATAACCGCGCGAAGCCGATGTCTGAGTCGGCATCTGCCTTATTTTCAATAGCAGATGCCGGCGAGTTTCGGTTCGCGCGGTTTTATATTGTCTGTGAAGAGGTGCCATTAGGGACACCAGAAAGTCCGCCCATTGTCTCCGGTGTGCCGGACATGCACCCGTCGGATTGTCCAAACGTGGAAGAGACACGGAATCCGATGCAAACATTCAGCCGGAAGAAATGCTCACATTTTTCTCCAACGAATATTCCATCTGCATTTCCACATGAAATCCCACGGTGTCTTCTTCATATTATTACTTATCACCCAAAAGGGGGCTATGCTTATCGCGAGGCTCGTTCTTTCTAAATGATCTCGTATTTTTCGATAATGTCGAGCAGGCTTATGCTCCAGCCGGAGATTGCTGATATAATTGATAACTGTCGGATCTGTCACAATCTCATGCAGGGTGTGTTCCATCAGATCTTCATAAAAGGGAACGTCTTTCGCATAATCCCACCAGTCGTTCGATGTCGCAGTGAAAACAGTTGCCCTCCACGGCTTGGAGCCGCAGAAATGAACGATGGCAGCCTGCGTGCGGACGGTCTCATAGTGCAGATTGTGTGCGGTATACGCTGTCCGTGCGGGCAGGTTGTAGACTTTGGGATCAAGCGGAAGAACAGCGGAAAGTTCTTTTTGCAGGAAAAATGGCTCCCAGGATGCGTCACAATCCAGATTGAAAAGCAGTACCCCGTCTGCAATGCCGGACGCTGTCTGGCAGGCAGCGAGCATATGATGCGTCAGGTCGGCTGCATACAGCGCGGACAGGGGGCATTGACAATGACGTCGGAATCCAGATAGAGGATGCGCGGCAAATCTGCCGGGAGAATCCGGGGAATAGACAGATAAAAGAGACTCTCTGGGGCTGCCGGTGCAGCGTTGTCATCTGCGGAAAGCGGAATCTGATCCTCCGATAGCCGGCAGTCGTTTATGACAAGCGGATGCGTGTGGGTCAGTGTGCGCAAAAAATCAAAATCGGCAGGGCACAGTTCCCGATGCAGGACATAGACGTCAATGGGACATGCATTATTTTTCAGAAGGGAATGAAGCATGACATAGGTGTATGGCAGGTAGTATTTGCTGACAGATACCGCAATGTTCATTGGTTCGGGCTTCATGAAATGGTTCCTCCGTGCGTTTCTAAAAGCTGTTCGTAGGTTTCAAGTTTCTGGTAGAGTGCGGCGTTTTTTGCGCCAGATCCGCAATGTACGGATTGAGCGGGGAGTCCATAATATTTTCGCGCAGGGCCTCCTCAATAACTGGCGGTAAAACGGCGTGTGTTTTGCGTATTCCCACCAGAGCCATTCGATGTCATAGTGTAGGAAGTTGCCGCGCCATGGTTTGGAGGACGCATAGTGAATGATGACACCCGCTGCTTTAATTCGTCGTAATGGATATTATAGTCGTCATATCCGTATCGCGCATTCAGATTGTACAGAAAGGATCGACAAAAAGTGTGTCCTGGTAATGACAGTAATTTAAGAGATCCTGATCCGGATATTCGATCGCATAATGCAGTTTCCTTGCCGTATCCATATAGGTCTGGAAGGAATAGTCCGGGCGGAGGGCGGCGAGATTGTAAAGAATCATGCCGGAGTTGAAATAGGAAAAACCGTGTTCAAAGAGCGGTGCAAATAAAACATCCCGGTAATTTCGAACGGGGGATGGCAGGTAAATTCTTTGCAGGCAGCGATAAGCTTTGAACCAAAATCAACTCATACAGATCATAGACCGGCGCATTTACAATAATGTCGGTATCAGGTAAAGCGCACGGTCGACCGAAGCGGGAAGAAGATCTGTGATCGCAAGCCGGAAGTAGGCTTCGATCCCCCAGCTGCTGGTTTTAAGAACTTCGGGTGGGAAGCAGGGAATCCGGAACATACACCAGGGATATATGCACGGCAAACTGCTGACTTAATGTCTGCAGGGTGGCTTCATCCTCGGGGGTAAGCTCATGATGCAGAATATAGACCGATACAGGTTCCGGGTGATGGCATAAAAAGAGTACAGCATCACATAGGCGTACTTTTACATAAAGCCGGTTGATAGCGATGACCAGATTGATAGGCGTATGATTCATAAAAAATATCCTTTTCTGAGGTTATAATATCTTAAGGTTATATCGGTTTAGACGGAGAGAAAGTTAATAAATGGATCGCAGATACCGATATAATAAAAGTAGACTTTATGAGGATTTGAGAATGATAAAAACAGTAAAAAATCACAAAACAGTAACTGGTTTATGGACCTTCTGCTTGACGAAACAATCTGTGCCGGAACCGTGGCGGTTCCGCGCGAGATGGTCCGTCTGGCAGGCAGGGGTGAATAAAAAGACTCGGGGCAAAGCAGAAATATGAGCCTGCTGCTGCGGATCGCTGCAGAGACGCCGGTTGAGCTTGAGGAGACAGACGAGGACGCGTGCGGACAGGAGAATATGATGGTGTTCGACGATGCGGAGGAACCGGAGAATACCGGTCTGGGCTGGCGGACGGACTGCTACGTTCTGGGAAAGTACAGCGCACAGCCTGCAGGAAGCCGGCTATTTTAATGCTGCCATCGAGGCGGTGCTCGCGGAGGCACAGATGGAAGGGCGCTATGAAGAGACAGTTTCCTATCTGGAAGGGATGATCGGGCATAAGGAGGAATATTACCGGATCGATGAGGCAGCACAGCCGATTCTGATCTACAAGGGAGATCCGGTATGTTATAACATACTCACGATCTTTGCGGAACAGCTCGAGAGGCTCTTGAACGCAGGGGAGAGCGGGTTCTTTATTTCGATCAGGAAGAACACGATCCGCGTGAAATTATCCAGTTTAAGGGAAGGCATTTTAAGGCGGTGATCGGGGTACAGTCCTGCGCGTTCTCGATTAAGATGGAGGACGAGGTCCACTATCTGCACGAATACATATACGGTCCGAAGTACAATTTTTCCTGGATCATCCGATCTGGGGAAAGCCGCACTTTGAACATCATTACCCGGATTTTCATGTGCTGGTACTGGATCAGACATATGCCGATTTCTTCCGGCGCTTCTACAAACAGGATGCGATTCTTTTCCCGCCGGCAGGAATGGAGACGGGGAGGATTTCATAGAGCGGATCTATGACCTGACATTCGTCGGCACCTATGGCGGGTATGAGATGCAATGGATCCGGGAACAGGAACGTCCGTTGCGCTTCCTGGCGAACCGTTTCCTGCTTGTCATGCGGAAATATCCCAACCTGACCGCGGAGGCGGCGTTTTTCAGAACGCTGGAGCACTATGGGATAGAGCTGACGGATGAGGAATTTGTGGAAAAATGTATGCGGTCAGACGGGTGATTTACGGCGCGATGCACTATTACAGGCACCGTGTGATCGAGACGATCTTACAGGCCGGAATCCGGCTGGATGTGTTTGGCGACAGCTGGACGCACTGCCCGCTTCGAAATATCCCAATCTGATCTGCCACCCGGGAGTCACCGTGGAGGAGGGACTTCATGTGTGGAGACAGTCCAGAATGTCCTTAAATGTGATGTCCTGGCACAAGAGCGGCTTTACGGAACGGATGGCGGGAATTATGATGGCGGGAGCCGTGCTGGTTACGGATAACACCGGGTATCTTCCCGGCAGGTATGATGAGAATGATATGATTATTTTCGACCTGGAATATCTGGAAGAACTGCCGGGAAAAATAAAGAACGTGCTTGGGGATGAAGAAAAGAGATGCCGGATGGCAGAGAGCGGCAGAGAGAAGACGCGGAGGGAACATACCTGGGATAAGCGGGCGGAGCAGTTCCTGGAACTGCTCGACAACCGGTAATCAGCAGTCTTTGGATTCTGCGGCAAAGACGGTCAGCATATGGGTCAGCTGGGTGTGATAGGAGAAAAGATCACAGGCCCGCCCGTATCCATGTGCGGCAATGGCACAGCGTTCTTCCTCATGCGCCAGGTAGTAGCAGACCTTTTTGCTCCAGATCATCCATATCGTTAAAGTAGACAAAATCGACATCCGGAGTGAAATATTCGCATAATTCCGGCTGATAGTTGAGAGAAGAAAACCGCCGCAGCCTAAAATATCAAGTGCGCGGAGCGGAATGCCGGAAGTGATGGAGCGCAGCGTGAGGTTTAAGATTGATCTTCGAACGGTAGAAAACATCCGGCATTTCCGCGGTGTAGGATACCGTTCCTTTGAGAGAACATCCGGACAGCATGCGGTGTCGGAACCGGTGTAGAGGGCGACAGAATGGGAAGCCGCCAGACGGTTTACGGCTTCCGATCCGTTCCTGTGAGGTGACTTCCTTTTGAATGATGCTGCAAAAAACTTCCTTTGCAGTCAGCATTTCATATTCCGCACCGGAATAAGGCATGAAAGCGGTGAATTCCGCGAGCCTTCCGGGAGTAAGAACCGGCGAGATGAGGTCGATTCCCCACACTTCCTTCTGGGCAGCAATGATGCCTGCCAGATAGCCGCGCAGATGGTTCGGCGCGTAGCGGAAGGAACTGTAATGGGAACTCTCATAGAGAGAGCCGACAAAATGAAATATCGTGCATGTAAGTATCGGGACGGAGCAGACCGCCTTCGGATGAAATGCCAAGCTGTTCCTTAAGCCGTGCTGTGTTGACAGCAAGCGGAAGATGGAATGCGTGTCTGGCACCGCGCCGGATGACTGACTGGCACATATCCCGGTCAAACAGAAAAGATAGTTACAGGAGTTGCGCATACTGTTAGAATAAAGCGTATAGTGAGGACAGTCAAAAACCCAGCAGATATATGGTATGTGAAGGACTCCGCCATATCGGAAATCAGCGGGAAAAAGTTAAAGGTAAAGACTGCATCATAGGTCTGCGCCTGCGCTGGTCCGGATGTCGGACTTGGACGCCGCCGGAAAAGTAATAGGGAAAGCTCATGCATACAGGGGAGACCTGATGTCCCAGCGCCTGCATGGAGAATAAAAAATCTGACGTCGTATTTTTCTTGCCAACTGTAGTAGAGGATATGCATTGCATGTACTTCCTTTCCGAGACTTGTCTGATAAGATTATAAAAAAACAGGGAGGATGGCAACGATTATGAAAATAGCGGTGATTACCTGTGTGAACAATGAGGAAGAGTATGCACAGGCGCTTTCTTATATTGACCGTCTGCATGTGCCGGACGGATATGAACTGGATGTGATTGCAGTGCGGGAAGCACCGTCTATGGCAGCCGGCTACCAGATGGCGATGGAACATACAGATGCCAGATATAAGATCTATATGCATCAGGATACATTCATCATCAACAGGGAGTTCCTTCAGGACATGCTCTCGTTTTCGGAGCGATGACAGGATCGGGGTGATCGGAATGGTTGGATGTGATGATGTCCCGATCAATGCACAGGCGGTTGCGGCATGGAACGTCGGATGTGTCTACCATAACTGTATCCCGGCCAGGGGTGCAGTACACAGCGTGTAGACAGGCAGCCGGTTGACGTGGAGGCAGTGGACGGACTGTTGCTCCGCAACACAGCATGATGTGCGCTGGCGGGAGGATCTGTTTGATGGATGGGACTTTACGATATTTCGGAGTGCTTTGAGATGCGGCGGGCCGGCTACGTGTAGTGCCGTACCAGGATAGTCCGTGGTGTTATCATGACAATACATACAGCAAAATGCTGAATTATTACAAATACTGTGAAAAGAGCGGTCGGGGAGTATCAGGACATCAAACCGTTTGTGGCAGGCGAGGTAAGTGCAAGGCGCAGGGAATACAGACTCAGAGGATTCAAGAGAGAGAAACTGGAAACGGCTGGTCAACGCTGGAAATCAGGGAGAACTGATAGAAATCTTTTCCGACCCGAACAACCAGGGTTATCTGCATCTGCGCGAATACGAGATACTGGCGGACATTGCGCGCGGCGAACGGGCGGAGGGCGAGATGCGGTTCTGGCAGGCGGGAGAGACCTGTGAGGAGCTCGTCCGGAAGATAAATGATCTGAAATACAGATTAAAAAGTGGAATTCGGTGCGGATCAGGAAAACCGGACATTCTCTACATCCTGAAGAATTATTCCGTCTGTGCAATAAAAACGGTTGCAGCGGCATATGAAAGGAGCGCAGCATGGTCTTACACAACACCATACCATACATTATGGATGAGATGAAGGTACAGGATATCGACACGCCGGAGGACTGGAAGCTTGCAGAAGTGAAATACCGGCTTGGCATGTAAATCACATGCAAAGGCTGGATTCTTAGGTAGGAGATAGAAGGAAAATGGAGTTTCCACAGAACTATTTTTGCGCGGAAGTGAGAGACGTTTTGAGATTCCCGTGATGAAGCGCCTGGGCGGCAGAACTGGAAGTATTAAAAGCGTGATTGCGGATGTATGTGAACGGTATCATCTGCAGTATTTTGCGGATTACGGTACTCTGCTTGGCGCGGTGCGCCACAAGGGATTCATACCGTGGGATGATGATATTGACATCTGTATGCTCCGGGAGGATTACATGGAGTTGATCCGGGTTCTGCGGAGGAGCCTGCCGCAGGGATTTTGCATGGCGGGAATGTACGCCGGGGAAAGCGTCGCAGATGGCGGCGTATGTGCCGCATCTGAGGGTTATGGCGGATGAACGGATGTGGAACATCAACACGTACATGCAGCGTTTTCACGGTTTTCCGTATCAGCGCATAGGAATAGATATTTTCCCGATGGATTATGTCCCGAGAGATCCGGAATTGAGCCGGCTTCAGAAAAAAATCGTGGAGACGGAATTGCCCTGCTGCGTGACTGGGAGCAGCCTTCAGAACGAAAATTTACTTGAAGATAAAATAAAGGTGTTCGGGGAACTATGCGGTATTCAGATTGCCCCGGATGCAGACAGACAGAATGAGATATGGCGTATCACGGATGCCGTGCAGGCGTTATACCGCAGGGAGGAAGCGGACGAGGTGACAAATTACGTGTTCTGGCTCAACCGGGAGCAGCTGCACATCCCTAAGACGGCGTATGAAAAGACGGTATACCTGCCGTTTGAACATATCAGGCTTCCGGCGCCGTGCGGATATGATGAGGTGCTCACGGCGGAATACGGAGACTATATGGTTCCGGTGAAGGGGGACGGCCGACCACGATTATCCGTTCTACCGGCATATGGAAGAAGACTTGAAGCGGGAGCTCAAAGGGTCGGTTTTAAAGGAACCGTGGAGAATTCTGTGAAAAAGGTATCTGCCGGTGAACTTTATGTATAAAATTTTGTGGATGCATAGTGCTGTTACGAAAGCATGGAGGAGAAAGAGATGAGTGGGGAGAAGGGTACGGAACGGGTGCTGCACCACATCTGAGGAATATGCAAGAGAGCGTGAAAGAGTATATGCTATGGGAGACATGCCATAGTGGTGATTTGAATGTTTTATTAGAAAAGACGAATTTGCTTTTGCAAAAAGGCGATGAACACGCACGGAAGAATTGATGCAATTATATTTAAATGAAGAGATTGTGAAACCGTATATTGGCATTGATAATAGAATCATTGAACTGCGGACAATAATGGAGATTTACAGTTTAGAAGTGAAAGCAGGAGAGGAATATACCATCTTAGGAAGAAAAAATATTGCAAAAAGGATGGACGTTGGAGAAAATCAGAAGTTATATACGTGAACTTAAGTTTTTGCTGTGGCGAATGGAATTTGCGGATGAAGCGGAAACGGAAGCAGGAGAGAAGCTGATCGGTTTTATAAAGGAAAACAGTGTTTCTCCGGTATATTTGATACAGACAATTCGAACGACAGCAATGGAGACGTTTGACGATGGTAAACATTGTTGAAATTATGATTGATTCGTCTATGTACAGGCATGCATACTGGATACTACGAGCAATGCAGGAGGAAAAACCGCAGGAAGAAAGTATTCAAATTATGGTACAAGAATTGGGGAAATATGTAACGGAATAATATATGTGGTCAGGTGGAGTTGGTATGAACGATAAAAGTTTGCATTTGTGATGTGTGCAAATAATGAACAGTATGAAAAGAAGCGTTATATTACATAGAACGTTTGGAGGTTCCTGAGGGCTATTCGTGTGAAAGTGTTGTGATCAGAGAAGCAGAGAGTATGGCAGAGGGATATAATCGGGCAATGCAATTGAGCGATGCCAGATATAGGATCTATATGCATCAAGACGTAATGATTACGGAAAAGAAATTTCTGAAAAAAAATACTTTCCTGTTTAAAATAGAGAAATAGGAATGATAGGACTGGTTGGTTCACCGGTATTTCCGGAGAATGGTGTCATGTGGTATGGCGACAAGATTGAAGTTTATATACGCAAGGCTCGGAAGGATATGGAACATATATTTTTGGACAAGTTGCGGCTCCGTGTGAATACGTGGAAGCGGTGGACGGATTTTTAATGATAACACAGTATGATGTACCGTGGAGAGCGGATATATTTAAAAAATGGGATTTTTATGATGTATCCCAATGCTTTGAATTTTCAAAGCGGGG
>VOFH01004279.1_pt1 | contig 47081 bp, 53 predicted proteins | sample 5384091 | NCBI WGS metagenome assembly VOFH01 (sample SAMN12384727, study PRJNA508395) | human gut metagenome | isolation source: healthy gut G | host: Homo sapiens
TATACCGCCGAATTCGCATGAATTCCGGCGGTTTTCTTTTGCTTTGCAACTTTTTGATGTGTTTATTTTTGTACTTCCGCTTTGACCCAAGTCGTGACCCATACGGAACCGGAACAGAGAGGATTAAACGACACCGGACGGGAATTTTCCCGTCCGGTGCTGTTATTTGTGAGTTACAACCGCATTTTTGAGTTTTGCTTGCAGAGAATTTAGAGGACATTTTGTCATCTTTCACATTGCCTGACTGATGACGTTTCCGATGGTGTCCGCCGCATCCGTTTCATGTCCGCCGTGGCGTGGGTGTAGGTGCTGAGGGTGAAGCCGAGTAGTGGCCCAAGGTGCCGGATAATGTTTTGACGTCTACACCGTTCTTTAGGGATAGTGTTGCGAACGTGTGGCGCAAGTCGTGGAACCGGATGTGTTCCGCGCCGATGGCCTTCAGTATCTTATCATGGGTATGTCGGAAGGAATCCGGGTCGAACATGGTGCCGTCTTGGGTGACGGGAACATATACGGGTTTCTTGGATGTTTCTTGTGCTCCTCAATCAGTAGATTCACCGCTTGCTGTTGGAATTGCCAGCGTTCTCACGGAGTTCTGTGTTTTCGCTGGCTCACCACCAGTTCCCCTTGATACGGTTCACCTGCTTTGTCACAGAGATGGTCCTATTTTCGACATCCAGGTCAGTCCAGAAGGGCAAGAAGTTCCCTCTCGCAGTCCGTGGTCAGTTCCAGATAGTACGCCGCCAGCAGGCCCCTTTTGTCTGCCTCCATCAAGTATGGTCCGATCTTCTCCTGTGGCAGGATCTTCATCTCTTTCTTCTCCATTTTCGGCAGTTTGCATCCTTTTGCCGGATTGGTCAGGATGATCCTTTCGGCAACTGCCTGCTCCAGGCAGTTGTTCAGCAGAGTATGGATGCCCCGGACTACTCTGGTACTCAGCCCTTTGTCTTTCAATTCGATGTGTGCGTACCGCTGAACACGCCCATTCTTTTGAAGGTCATTGTAAAACTTCTGAATTTGAATGGTCGTCAATTTCTCCAGTAGAACCTTGCCGATTCTCGGAACAATATGGTTGTCGATGTAGTTCAGGTAGTATTCCTTTGTTTTTCTCCCGCAGGCGAGGTTCGGCGTACACCTCGTACCATAGCTTGATCCATGCCCCCACGGTATAGGTCTTGGCTTTACTCACCAAGTGCTGGCTATCTGCGATCGCCTTCTTCAGCTTTTCTTTGACCTCACCCTGCGTCTTACCGAGGACATTCTTGTAGATAGGCTTTCCTGGCTGAGTCCCGCCCCGCTGTGTATCGGCCCTCCCATCGGCCATCCTTTCGCTTGCGGATGCTACCCTCGCCGTTTGCTCTGCGCTTTGCCATACCGTTCATCCCTCCATGATGTCTGTCAGGCAGCCGTCATTTTCATCATCGAAACTCTCTACGGCCAGCATCATTTCCCAGGCGGAAGCCAAGGATGAACTTTTCGATGGCAAGCGTACTGCTGATCTCGTCCTGCGCGTTCACCAGATTCAGAAGCAGATGCTCTTCTTCGTCTTTGAGCCGCGCTATCAGCTTTCCTCACACTTCTCCGCTTTCTCCCTTGCTCTTTTTGCAAATCAGATCCTGGTTCTACCTGCCGGTCGCATGGCGTGATGTTGCCGTAATATAAATTTTCCAGTGTCTTTCGCATCTGTGTCGCCTCCTTTGCAGCAACACACAATACCATCCCCTGACCTTAATAGCCATCCCAACGGTCCAGAGTTATCAGAATATTATCAATCTCAGTTTTATTTTTGAGGGTGTTCGGGCAGGCTTTTATTCCTTGTTTTATGCGGCGTAAATTTTGAGCTGTTGGATATCTCCTGAAAAAGCCCCTCCGCACCGTGTTTCCCTGGTGCGGAGAGACTTCTTTTTTACATCATTTGCTGCTCCTCATGGTCATCTGCCTTATGCCCCATGGCGATCTTCTGCTCTCGCTCTTTGGTAAGCGCTTTTCTGTCGCCGTGATAGACCCGCGTGGTGCAGTCTACCACTTCATCGCTGGCACTTCCCTCCAATCGTGACAACAGACGGACGATTTTCTCTGTTATCTCAGCAAGATCCGCATCAGAATGCTGAACACCGTGGACACCGCCGCCGCGCCTATGAACGTCATAGGCGTCCAGAGGCGGAACGTGTTCAGCATATCCTCCCCATCCCTCGAAATCGCTCCGCTCCATGTCGGAGAGCGTCCTCAAAAAACTCGTCGCGCTTCTTCCCAGCCTGTCGGTTCTCCTCCCGCATCTCCGCCAAGACCTGCCGCATGGACTGATACATCTCCTGGTTGAGTTCCTGTGCTTTTTGTTCACCCAGTTTAACAGTTCTTCCGCCGTTGCCAGTGGCTGCAGGCTCTCTTTCGTTGCCAGTTCCGACATGGACGAGCGGATATTCTCCTGCAGCGCCAGAGTGCTCCGCAGGACGCTCTCCAACTGCTCCACTGTCTGCATGGGCATCGTGTAGAGGACGTTGGGGTGCTGATCTGTCAGTGAAGGCGCCCGCTGCTTCAATTTGTCTAAGGCGCTGTTGCGCTGCTCGCCGCCGGATTCGAAACTCATCTTCCATCTTCCCCTTTCTGAATTTCCGTTCATGCAGTTTGTCATCCCTGCACTTCATACCCGTCGGTGTGGTGTAGGTGATGCTCTTTCTTGCATCCTCCCAACGCACGTCGTAGCCCCGCCGCCGCATCTCCCGGATGAAGTCCTCCCTGTTTCCCGCTTTCTTCATCACGTCCTCTATGGCAGCGATAAGCTGGAATTTCCAGCTCTCTCCCCGGACGGCGGCCCGGTACTCCCCTGTCTTGATTCCTTTTTTCTCCCTGTGCCTGCCGGTAGGGCTTCAGCGTGGACAGGCCGTGTTCCCGGCAGATCTGGTCGCTGACCAGTCGCATTTTTCCAGTGTCTTGGGCGTAAAGTGGAGCTTTTTCCGGTATTCGGCTGGACGGAGTTGATGATGAAGTGGGAATGAAGATGCTCCGTGTCCAAGTGGGTCGCGATCAGAACTTCACAGTCTGGGAAGAACCTCTCCGCCAGTTCCAGCGCGATTCCATGGGCCTCTGCCGGAGTGATCCGCTCCTGCGGAGAGAAGGACTGGACGTACTGATAGAAGAAAGTGTCGTGCGCTTTTCCATAGAGATGTTTGGTTGCCATGAAGCTCTGGAACGCTGTTTCCGCCACGCAGTTGACGCCTGTAAGGTATCTGGTCCCATCCCTGTCCAGCGTTTTTTTCTTTCTGCGCCACATATCGCATAACGCCTTGCATCGCGCCCGCCGTCTGTTTGGATTCCTTGATGAAGCTACACGTTGCCGTGGGAGATCACCTGACCTTTCTCCATGAGCAGGGCGCTTATCGCGTCGTAGGTCCTGCCCAGTGCCTCCACCGTTTCCCGCAGATGCACGGCTTGGATGCGCCCCTCATGGGCCAGCACGGTCAGTTGGTTCAGGTTTCTGCCGCAGGCCCGCAGCTCCGACAGGATGGGCTTCAGTTCCTCTACCACATGGATGGTCTGCCCCAGGGGCGGCGTGGAGCAGGTACTCCTGCTGAGACTGGCCAGACTGTCTGATCTTGGTGTTAATCTGCCGCCTCTCCGCCTCCGTTACCCGAAAGGCGATGACCTGATGCCGCTTCCGGTGTTCCATCTGTTTTCTCCTCCACATAAAAAATCTGGCATGGGGTTGTCCGCTTTTTACAGCGGAACCACACCATACCAGATTTTTCTGTGGATAGCCATACGGTTTTGTGAGCGTTATCAGAAAGTTATCAATTCACGGGCAATTCACTTTGGCCGCAACGGGCTTTAACGTCGCGTTCCGAAGGGGTTGTCCGCTTTACAGCGGAACCACACCATACCAGATTTTTCTGTGGATAGCCATACGGTTTTGTGAGCGTTATCAGAAAGTTATCAATTCACGGGCAATTCACTTTGGCCGCAACGGGCTTTAACGTCGCGTTCCGAAGATGGGGCTGAGTGTTTACCCTCTCCGGCCAGGAAAAGGGCACACAGGGCTTTACAGGCGGGAACAACCCCGTTGAGGCCTCAGTTGGTCTTTTCTTTGTTTCAGCGTATCATTTTTGCGTCCGGATCTTCTCGCTGGTCCCGTTCCCGTCCTCGGCTGTCTGACCGTGAAGTGGGTGTGGGCTTCTGCCCGCAAAAAAGCGTTTGGCTGCCGCTTGCGGCAAGCCAAACGTCTGCTTGCCCCACCCAGGGTGGGCAAATACTCTATCGGAGGCATGAGGTTTTCGGAAGGACTTCCGCTATTCGCGCTGCGGGAAGGTATAAAATCAGATTTTTTCCTGCTGCTCTTTTTGTTGCTCGCAAGTTCTCGGAAAGTGGCACAAATCTGCCCCACAGTCCTGGCCGGGGTCTGTTCCTACCGTTTTCGGCAAGGCTGTACACAGCGGCGCACTGAGTCAAGCAGGACGCAGAGCAATTCTCAGGCTTTTCCTTGTTATCATTCGTCTTGTTGATATATTCCCCACCATCTGGTGAAGAGGAGGTGCCCCATTTATTGTGGGCGGAATCATAGCTCCGGGGTATTTTTCAGTGGGCGAAGGGCTTCCCTCACAAACCGTCTACGACGCTTCGGAAGTGACTTGAGGGACACGAATACCACCCCCTTCCCCCCAAGGGCACACAGCGGCTTACAAGGCCGACCAGGGCACAAATCGACGCTTGTCTTTCCCTTTCCTCCAAGATACGGACTTCTTCTTTGTTTTTAGCGGTGCAAATTTTGTGTGGGCCAGGCGTGATTTTTCTTTACCTATCGAGACTTAGTTCAAACTATTCATTGTCCGTCCGGTTACTCCAGGCCCGCCAGCCAGGTCTCACTTCCAGGATATACCCTTAATCGAAAATCACTTAACGCACCGCATAATATACTGTTCCCGCCCGGAATCCTCTGCTTACCTTACCGGATATAACCAGGTATTGCAAAGCGCGGCACACATTACGGCGAAAAAATTGTCTGTGCCATAAAAGTCTTGCTGCATAGATTTAGCTTTTCCCACAAAAAGCTGTTCGACCTGATTTAGCGTCCAACACGAGTTCTCCGACAGCCATTGAACGATTTGCTCTGCCCGTTGTAATTTGTCCTCGATATTTTTTCGGCTACAGAAGTAATCTCATCATAGACTCCTCTATGGGCAAGAATGTATTTGTCGTGACGCATTTTTTAAGCCCTTGCTTACTCTCAATATCCTGCTGCCAGTTCATAGCTGTTGGAAGTTTTGCCTGCTGCATCACTTCTGGCGCCATTAACGCATCTCCAACATAAAAAACTCCATCCGGAGTGACGATACCAGTGTGTCCCGGCGTATGCCCGGGAAGCGGCACTAAGAAAAACGTCCTGCCGTCGATGCAAATCTCTCTTTCATCTTTTATGTAAACTCGGTCAGCTTTCAGCAGCAGATGCGGCAGTTCACGGCGCATATCTTCCGCAGTCCCAGGCCAATAAGCCGTTGTCATGAGGAAAAATCTGATACGATTGCCGATTCCACATCCCGGAGGATGATCTCTGCGCCATGTTTATTCTGGTAATAAGCGTGATTTCCATTATGGTCGTTATGACTATGGCTGCCCAAAATTGCCCGCACCCGTACATCCTTTTCTTGTAAAAGCTCATCTATGCTGTTCCTGTCCCGATCCGCATATCCCGAATCCAGCAGGATCACTTCGCGCTCATTAAGAAAATAAACCGGAATCGTTACATGACATTCCATGCACCAGGTGTTTCCGCAAACGTGTTTCCAAATTGCTCGTTCCATCACAACACCTCACAGCAAAACCATACACCAAATGGGAACTGCAATTAAAGAAAGGACCGTTGTCAACGCCGTACAGGCAGAGGCAAAAGCGGCATCGTCCCCATATTTTAACGCCAAAATTGAAGTCGTGGCTCCAGCAGGCATGGCCGTGAGAATCACTGACACATTGCGTACTAAGACCTCTACTTTCAGCAGGTTACATACCAGAAGAACCGCCAGCGGCAGCAGTACCAACCGAACAGCTGAAAAATACAGCGTATCCCGGTGGTGTAATAGGTCCATATTCATATCTGCAACAATGCTTCCCACCAGAATCATGGATAATGCTGTGTTGCATACGCCAATGGCTTTCAGGCTTTCTGTTACCAAAGCCGGCAATGGCACTCTTAACAGCATCAAGCCTATACCAATCAGCACCGCTGCAATACACGGATGCGTCAAAACTTTTTCAAAGAAAATTTTCCACTTTTCCGAGCAAAAAAGACAGTCCCAGCGTCCACATGACCACTCTCAGGGGAATCAAAAACACAGCTGCAAGCAGTGTTCCATCTGCTCGAAAATGCCCTCTGCAATGGGAGTCCCCAGAATACCGGAGTTTGAGCAAATCGTGGCATACTGCATAACCGGCTGATGCTCCAGTGTACAGCTCCGGTATACAAATAGTCCCAGCAGATAGCTGAATAACTGGATTCCCAGAGAGGAAGAAAATCTCTGCCGTTTGCCGCAGGCGATCCACCGTCAGCTCCACCAGGAAAGAGCATACAATGCTACACGGCAAAATTAGGTCCACAATGATATCCGTCAAAATCTTTTTCCCTGCTCCGGGATGATTTCTCGTTTTCGCAGCAAAACCCCAATAGCCAACAGCAAAAACAGCTTTCCTGTCAACAGAAGCTGTGTGTTTAAATCTGATATAACCAACCACTCCTTTCCTGGAAATGGTTCTCGCCCTGTACAGACAGGGGCGAGAACCATAGGTAAGAGAATAGGGGATCAATTCAAGAAAGACGCAATAGACAACAAATTTGAGACAATCCATGCAGAGGCGTAATAGGTCATAAACTGGATGCCAGTATGGACACCGAATACAGTATGCAGGAAACCTCCCACCAGGCCAATGGTCAGAGCCAAGAACACACCAAGAATACCAGCCTCATAGTACGCCAGCATGACCACCAGGCCGCAGAAAGCGCCGATCAGAGCCTCATGACTGACCGCACGAAGCATCAGCTCTGTCCAGGAGCGGGCCTTGTGCATACCAATAGGATAAGCTACCAGAGCTCCGCCAACTATGCCGATGATACCAAATAGGATATAATCAGGGATCGTCAGCATCTGTGCCAGATTGTTGCCAACTTCAAAACGAGGCGAGCAGGCAAATAACGGGGCCGCAGGGCCTGCGGCAACGCCGCCGATGGCAACACCACCAAGGCCCAGCAGTGGTACAATCAAACCAGCGAGATACGTTGCGTTGCAAGTGGAGTTCTGAACCGCCAGTCCGGAAGATATCCGATCATAGAGTTCCTTGCGGCGTCCGCCGGTCGCCTCGCCGGAAAGGACTGTCATACCGACCGGACTCATTGTAAAGCCAACACTGGAGATTACGCTCCAGATGCCGCATTCCGCGACCTGCTTTTTGGTCAGCTGTCCAAAGGGATTAGGAAAGAAAGACAACTTGTGCTTGGAATCAGGAGCCAAGCAGGACTCATTGGGTTCATCCTTGCCATACAGCTTACGACGGGAGGGAATCAAAGCGCCAAACAACTCATAGATCATAGGTCCGATCGTGATTCCCCATAAAAATCGAGGTAAACACGGTAGAACCGTGGCCCTCCACTGCAATCCGCTGCAGAGCCTGAATGAAAATGGCAAACGGAATGATTGCGGCAATAGCGCCCCATTTTGCGGAAGAAATGTATGCGACAAACACGGCGCAGATTGTAAAGATCAGACCGGAATAGGCAGAAATCACGCCACCCAAGGGAGAGAGCAACAGTGCAACAATAATAGCAACGGGCAGCACACAAATGGTGCCGACCAGAGAGCCAGATGCCATTTTGCGCATAGCCATGTGCGGTACACCCAGGCGTTTTGCCAAGGTGCAACCCTGCACCAAGGGCACAGCCATGGTAGAGCCCGGCAGGCCGGTCATCGCAGTGGGAATGGTATGAGAGCACTGCATGGCAACAATAATACCAACTTCCCACGCAAAAAGCACTTCTGCCGGTGTGCCGGCCAGCACCAAAATGATTGTAGTGGGAACCATGGTCGCAGTCTCATCTGTACCAGGGATGATACCGACAATCGTATAGAGAAACCCGCCGGCAACCGCCGCGAGGATCGCGAGCAAAATCGTCACAACCATATCACGTTTCCTCCATTCTGTTCTCAGCGGCCATTCTTGCCTTTTCCCGGTATTCGGGCTTATAGTTAGGGGAATCCTCAGGGATCAGTGCCAGTAGTGAGTAGAGTTCAAAATTCTCCATTTCACGGATGATTTCGGGAGAAACTGTCCGCAGCGCCTCACGCTCTTCCTCTACCGTCATGCCTGCAGCTTTTAAAATCTCCTCAATATCTTCGCTATTGGAATCAATCAGAATCCGACGCTTCGGCTTAAAACGGGAGCCTGCAATAAATGCCCCCACAAACGTACCGGCAATACCGACGAGCAATGCGTAACCTTTGGCAAGGGCCGGTTCCAGCGTACCAAGGCTCATGAAAAATGCGCGGCCTGCCAGGAAGAACGCCATGGAAGTAAAGATACAAATAATCGCAGAGGCCGCCAATTCCGCGGGAACGACAGTATCTCCCCAGACCTCCATATATTTTCCGACTTGTTCTTTTGTTTTGCCATGTCTGTCTCCTTTCTCACAGGGGGCGTACCGCTTCGACGGTATGCCCCCTCGCATTTCTCACATCGCTTCCAAAATCTCCTTGGCGTAGTCCACAGAGATTTTCTTGTCGGCGATCATCTTAGCCACCACAGCGTCCAGTTGTTCAGCGGTAGCACCAGCCACGGTGGCCAGATTCCGGGCATGAAGCTTCATATGGCCCTTCTGGATGCCGTCGGTAGCCAGGGCACGCATAGCGGCGAAGTTCTGCGCCAGGCCAACAGCGGCGATGACCTGGGCCAGCTCAGCGGCAGAGGTCACACCCAGGATTTTCACACAGGCCTGGGCGCCGGGATGGATCTTGGTGGCGCCGCCCACCAGGCCAACGGGAGTCGGCAGCTCAATGGAGCCGGTCAGGTCGCCGTTGGTGTCTTTCTCCCAGCGGGTGAGAGGTGTAGTGATCCCCACGAGAGCAATAGGGTGTACGCCTGCCTCCATACCGCGCCAGTCATTGCCGGTTGCCACCACCACCACAGGGTCGATGCCGTTCATGATGCCCTTGTTGCTGGTAGATGCACGGTAGGGATCGGCAGCAGCAAAGGCGTAGGCTGCCACGATGCCGTCTACCACTTCCTCACCGCCGATGGCCTCCTTGGTGAAGGTAGCGGTGGCCCGGGCCAGACGATGGTCCGCCAGGTTAGACAGGATACGCAGCTTCACGGTACCACCGGTGAGCTTTTCAATGGTGGGAGCCACAGCCTCGGCCATGGTATTGACAGCATTTGCACCCATGGCATCACCGGTGTCCACCAACAGGTGAGTGACCACCATAGGACCGATCTCAGACTCCACGATGCGGACTTCCAGGTCCTTAGCGCCGCCGGTGAGATTCACGAGGATGGGGTCCTTTTCATTGGCGATGGCCAAAATCTCATCCTTGTGGTGCAGAATGTTCTGACGGGCGAAGAAAGGATTGGCAACGCCGATGCACTGTACCTGAGCGATCATGATGTTGCCGGTGTAGCTGGTGGTGAAACCGCCGGCGGCGCGGGCCATCTTAGCGGCGTTGGAAGCAGCAGCCACAACGGAGGCTTCTTCCAGAACCATGGGGATGACATATTCCTTGCCGTTAATGAGGAAGTTCATGGCCACGCCCACGGGCAGCTGATAGGTGCCGATGACGTTTTTCGATCACATGGTCCGCTACCTCGTTGCCCAGCGCGCCGGGATTGGTCAGGCGGCCAATCTCCTCCTCGGTCAGGCCAGAAAACTCCGCCACCTCAGCGGCTCTCTGCTCCAGAGTCAACTTATGGAAACCGGAATACTGGTTGGTTTTCATAGGGATTTCTCCTTTCGAAATCTTATGTTTGTGAGTAAAAAGCAATTTATTGTGAGTAAATTAGCTTCTGGATTTTACAAATAAAGAGAAAAATGAACTTACCAGTCGGTGTCGACCTTCATGCGCATAAAGGCAGAGCCCATGGACTTGCCCAGTGTATCCAGCCGCAGGGAGTGGGTGGCGCCGCCGCCCAAGGCGTGCTTCATGACGAAGTTCATGCCACACAGGGTGTCCACATCATAGCGAATAATCTCGCCCTTGACCATATCGCCGAAGTATTCTTTCACTCGCTCCACAGTCAGAATCCGCTTCAGGAACTCATAGTCCTTGGGGTCCCGGGCGAACACGCAGACATTGCTGGTATCGCCCTTGTCGCCGCTGCGGCCATGAGCCAGAGTATTCAGATAAACCAGTGCCATCTTATTTCACCTCCAGAATGTGGGACTCAGCTTGACAGCGTCTCTGGGAATCAGGGTGGGCCACAGGCCGATGACGTCCGTCACATGGGCCCGACCGCCGAAGAAAGAGGCTCCTGGAGGACCGTTCAGCTGCAGGGGACTGATCTCGGGAATGATGAGCTGAGCGTCCTTCTTGTCCTTGGTACGGATGGCAATACGCAGCACCACCTCGTTCATGCGCTTGATGAGGTCTTCGTCGATCTCCGCTACGTCCAGGTGCAGGGCGTTCAGGCCCACATAGTCAATGCGCAGGTCCTCATACTGCATTCCCTTGCGCCTCATCTTCTTCATCAGGATGTCCGCAGCGTACTGGCCCTTTTCATAGGCATCAGGCCAGGCGAAAGACAGGTAGGTGACCACCTTATAGCCGGCATGATAGCCCAGGCACAGCTTCAGCATATCCGGCTTTGCCTTGCCCTTGATGCCACCCACACGGACACGATTATCGCCGTCCTGGGTCAGGGTAGCCTTGCTAATATCCACAGTCACATCGGGGGTGATGTAGTTGGCGGGGTCATGGACCTCATATAAGAACTGCTCCTTGCAACTCTGCTCGGAGATCAGACCACCGCAGTCGGGAGCCTTAGTGATATGGAAGTCATCCTCAGTCAGCTCAGCGATGGGGAATCCCAGCTGGTCCATATCAGGCACGTTGCGCCAGTCATACTGGAAGTTGCCGCCGGAACCCTGGCCGCCACATTCCAGCAGATGGCCTGCCATGATGCCCCGGGCCAGGTTGTCCAGGTCGCCGTCTTTCCATCCAAACTCATAGGCCAGAGGAGCAAGGAACATGGCGGAGTCCGCTGCCCGCCCCGTGATGACCGTATTGGCACCCTGAGCCAGGCAGTCCATGATAGGTTCCCGGCCATAGTAGACGTTCGCATTCACCAGCTTGTCCTTGATCTCGTTGAAATCACCTACGTCGTCCATGTTCTTGAACTCGCAGCCGTCCGCAATCATTTGGGGGATCTGGTCCAGCAGGTCATCGCCGGTCACATAGCCGATCCTATAGTCATGCATGCCCTGCTCCTCGGCCACCGCTTTCAGTGCATCCACCGCGCCGCTGATGTTCATGCCGCCGGCGTTGGTGATGATGCCGATTTTTCTTTTCATATGCTTCTTGCCCACTTCCTTCATCAAGTTGATGAAATCCCGGGCATAGCCCGCTGCGGGGTTCTTCATGCGCTGGCGCTGCATGATGGACAGCGTCAGCTCTGCCAGGTAGTCGCAGGCCATATAATCCAGATTTCCATGCTGGATCATATGAATGGCCGCATCAGGGCTGTCGCCCCAGAAGCCCTGGCCGCCGCCAATGGATACTTTCTTCACGTTTTGCATCTCCTTTTGAATTGTTTCGTGGTCTTTCGATGGTTTTATTCTAACAAAGGAGTATCATGAAGTCTTTTGTAGGTGATTCCACAAAAACAGCCTGCTTTTTTTATAAAAGCGGCAAACCGTATCTTTTTGGCACGGCTTGCCGTTTTACTTTTTGGCACTGTTTACTTTTCGTCACATTCAAGAACGTCCAACTCTGCACACTTTCGGTAGAACGTCCGGCGGCTCAACCCCAACTGCTTCATGGCAGCCGTCCGGTTACCGCCGCAGTCCGCCAACGCTGCCCGGATGACTTCCGCTTCAAATGCCCGCAGCTGAGTATCCAACGTCTCTCCACCCGAGGATAATAAGTGGGACGCGGAGGTGCATTATCAACGCGTTCTTCCACCCGTTCGATGATCGGTTGGCTGCTGTCTGCCAGGATCACGGCCCGCTCCCATAGCTCTTCAGTTCCCGCAGGTTTCCCGGCCAATCATAATTTTGGAGCTCCTGATAAACTTGGGAGGAAAATACTACATTTCGATGGTATTTCTCATTGCACGTGGAAAGGAAGCGGTTTGCCAAAGGAATGATGTCATCATGACGCTCCCGCAGCGGCGGAAGAGACACTGTAATTGTATTTAGTCGGAAAAACAGCTCTTTGCGAAACCGCTTTTCCCGTACCATCGACTCCAGCGGCTGTCCGGCCGCAGCAATCAGCCTCACATCCGCCGTAAATGTTTCTCCGCCGCCAGAGGAATCCATACCGTCCTGCTGCAAGAAATATAACAGCCGCGACTGGGCTGGCAATGGCAGCTCCTCAATCTCATCCAGAAACAGGGTGCCTCCCTCAGCCACTACAAGCTTTCCCTGCCGCTCGCCGTCTCCAAACAACACTCCTTCAATCATATCAGCCGGGACTGCAGCGCAGTTTACCACAATAAAGGGTTTTTCCCGGCGGCTACTGCACTGGTGCAAATAGCGCGCCATCGCATTTTTCCCGGTTCCGCTCTCACCACAAATCAATATGGGGGACATCCGTCAGGGCCACTGTAGCCGCTTTCTGAATAGTGGTCTGAAATGCTTTGTTATAAGAGGTCAGTCCCAGTTTGTCCGCTGTCTCTTGGCTTCGTATCCGCTGCGAATACTCATCCACGATGCTGGACATCTGTCGCATCTCCTGGCTCATCTGATGGAGCTTTTGTCACATCTTTAAAAATAGAAACTGCTCCCAAAACGTTTCGCCGTCCCATAAAGGAAACGCCCGAGAGAAACGTATTTTTGAATGGACACGATTAGTTGTTTTCACGGGTAAAAGCCTCCCGTTCCAGCAACGCCCGATTCAAAATGGAACCCGGTTTCCACATCTTGAATGAATCTTCCCCAGAATACGACGCAGTGGAACACCCAAAATGGCCACATAGGCTGGATTAGCATAAAAGATGCGTCGGCATTATCCACAGCAATGACGCCGTCATTCATGCTGTCCAGAATCTGCTCAAATTGGAATTTCTGTTGGCGGTCCAACAAATAGAGAAGAGTTTCCTTCTGTATCTTTCCAAAGGCCACCGACTGGCTGTTCACTATATAAATTGTATCCGGAAAATTGACCAGTTTTGCTACCGACAACTCTGCAAGATCCAGACTGCCTTGGAGTGCATAAGTAAAATCAGGTTGCTCCTCCGACTGAATACGTCTGGAAAAATCCCTCAGTTTCACGTTATCCTCGTCTCCCTACTCTTTTGTTGTATCCATTATGGCACACTTTTCCTCCTCGCACAAGATTTGATTTTTTTCAGACGCTCAAGTTTTGAATTTAAAGATGTTTTTGTAAATCGTTCAAATTCCGGTTTTTCCTCTTTATATCCAGGGTAAGTTCTCGCATTTCACCTATCACACAGGTGGGGCGGATAAATCAAATTTCTAATTGATACGTCTCTTGTCTGACCCAAACCGTGACCCAGACGGGAATTGGAGCAGGCAGGAGACAATGGAGACAACGGAGCGGACAGCAAATGATTTTCAGCCAAAGGGGTGGAAAGGAAGGGATAGTCCGTTCTTCCCCCTGACGTATCTTCACACGCAGGAGGTCACTGGTTCGAGTCCAGTAGTCTCCACCAAAAAAAAGTTCCTGATTTCGCAAGAGATCAGGAGCTTTCTTTGTTTTTGTGTTTGAAATATTTGCTTGAATTATTCCGCTTTCCCCATGACCCAAACCGTGACCCATAAGCGGAAATGAGCGGAAAGGATTAGGCAGCACCGGGCAGGAATTTCCCTGTCCAGCGCTGATTTTGTGGCTTTTTTCATGTTTTCGGATGTACAAGTTTCGGCTGTTTTTTGACATATCTCACATTGCCTGACTGATGACGTTGCCGATGGTGTCTGCGGCATCCCGCTTCATCTCCGCTGTGGCATGGGTGTAGGTGCTGAGGGTAAATCCTGCTGAGTAATGGCCCAGGGCGCCCGACAGGGTCTTGACGTCCACTCCGTTTTTCAGGGATAACGTTGCAAACGTGTGTCTGAGGTCATGGGAATCGGATATGCTCGGCTCCGATGGCTTTCAGAATTTTGTCGTGGGTATGCCGGAAGGAATCTGGGTCAAACATGGTGCCCGTCTTAGGTGAAGGGAACATATACGGATTCCCCGGATGTTTCTTGTGTTCCTCCACCAGCAGATCCACCGCCTGCTGCGGAATTGCCAGCGTTCTCACAGAGTTCTGTGTTTTGGGCTGGCTCACTACCAGTTCGCCTTTAATACGGTTCACCTGTTTGGTCACGGAGATCGTCCTTGCTTCAACGTCCAGGTCAGTCCAGAGAAGGGCGAGAAGTTCGCCCCGCCGCAGGCCAGTGGTCAACTCCAAGTAGTATGCCGCCAGCAGGCCACGCTTTTCTGCTTCCATTAGGTATGGTCCGATTTTCTCCTGCGGCAGCACCTTCATTTCCTTTTCTCTATCTTCGGTAGTTTGCATCCTCTGGCAGGGTTCACAAGGAGTAACCTTTCCTTAACCGCTTGTTCCAGGCAGTTGTTGAGCAGGGTGTGGATGCCATGAACTACCCGCACACTCAACCCTTTGTTTTTCAGTTCAATATGCTTGTACCGCTGCACCCTGCCGTTTTTCTGAAGGTCATTGTAGAACTTTTGGATTTGGATGGTGGTCAGCTTGTCCAGTTTGATGTTGCCCAGCTTGGGAATGATGTGCTTGTCGATGTAATTCAGGTAGTATTCTTTTGTCTTCTCCCGAAGTCGAGGCTCGGCGTAAACTTCATACCACAGTTTGATCCAGGTCTTGACCGTGTAGGTAGCTGTCCTGGTCACATTCAACTGCTGGCTGTCTGCGATTGCTTTCTTTAGCTTCTCTTTGACCTCGCCCTGGGTCTTGCCGAGGACGTTCTTGTAGATAGTCTTACCTGTTGCCGGGTCATGTCCTGCCGTATACCTGCCCTCCCAGCGTCCATCTTTCCGCTTGCGGATGCTGCCCTCGCCGTTGGCTCGTTTCTTTGCCATCAGTCATCCCTCCTCTGCTCTGCAAGCCATCCCATTCGGCGTTCTTCTTCCTCGGCGAAGGAGTAGGGCGGTTCTGTATTCAGTTCCGCAATGATTCCCCAGGCCAGGCGGAAGCCTGCCTCGAAACTGGCGAGGAGATTTCATCCCGCAGTTCCGCTTCCAAATCTACCAGCTTCAGCAGCTTGCGGCGCTCATCCCTGGTCCTGTCCGCCTTTAGTTCCTGGTGGAGCTCGTTAAGTTCCTGCCGCAGTTCTGGGAAGTCCGGCTCCTTGAAGAATTGTCGCTGCAGTCCTCTCATGTATTCGTACATCGTATCGCCTCCTGTCAGTGACACACAATACCATCCCCTGACCTTAATAGCCATCCCAACTGGGCAGAGTTATCAGAAAGTTATCAATTGGTTTTTGAACTGTGTCGGCGCTTATTCCTTGTTTTGCGGCGTAATTTTTGAGTGTGTTCGTCTGTAAAAAGGCATCTTCCGCTCTGGCGTTCGGCAGAGCGGAAGATGTCTTTTGCCCACGATAGCATCTTTTCTGGGGCATGACCCTACTTTTTCTTGCGGGAGTAAGCTCTCGGGGAAGGCGACCGCAGAAGCCATATCACTCCTCTGATTTTGACCCCACTTTGGAACTCCCCGAAAACCCCGTAACTGTCCGCACTGCGGGCAGAAGTGACCGAGCAGGGCGTCGTGCTTGACGCCTGTTCTTTATCCTGCTATAAATAAAATCCTCTGAATCATCAGATAATTATGCGATTTCTTTGCATATCCTCCTACGTTATCCTCGTCCAGACGGGCGATGATATAATTTCCTCATGCAGACAGAGGTTCCCTGCTTTAACAGGAAGTTTTGATTGCTGCGTTAGCCTGATTTTCATCCAATTTTTCATGATGAAAGAGGTTTCCAGCACACGAATCGTGTCTACCATACCAAACTGATGCAGGCCGACATGATGAAGAGTATGTCTTGCCCGGGCAACTGTGCCCAGCGTAATCTTGATTTTCTGCATCCATGAAAATGTACGATCTACATTTAGCATTATAGCAAAACCGCAGAATTTGGTCGGATGCCTCAGCATCCAACCAAATTCTGCGGCTGCCACAGCGCTCGCACTGTGAAAAAAAAATCTCGGTTATCACCGTACAATTGCGTGTGCGGTGCTGCCTTCGTATTACTTGCTGGCCTCAGTGGTAAAACGCATGAGGATTACCGCGAACTGGGCTCGAGTGGCTGTACCAGCGGGATTCAGCATTCCTTGGGTGGTTCCGCCCACAATGCCCTCAGCCACAGACCAGGCCATGGCGTCGGTAGCATAAGCCGCCATGGTACCACTGTCGGGAAGGTAGTCAGGTTTGCCCTGCCGGTAGTGTCATAGCCCATCATCACTGCGTAGCGGTACAAAATGGCCACCAGTTGCTGACGAGATATAGCGTTTCCAGGGTTGGTTCCGTCAGAGATGCCGTTCTCTACCGCCCAGGCCTTAGCGGCTGACATATCGGCGGGACTCTGGCCGTTGATCCGAGCCAGGACCATCCACAGCTGCTGACGGGTCACCGTGCCGCTGGCATTGAAGGTTGTAGCGGATGTACCGTTCATATAGCCATGCTTATAGGCCCAGGCGATTTCATCCGCCGCCCAGTAATCAGCAGGGACATCGGCAAAGCTGGTCGCCGCGATTTTTTGCGAAGGATGCCTTTACGTCTACACGACCATCGGGCATGATGAAGGTGTACTTGCCGTCGCCCTTGTCAGTGAGCGTCAACTCGTTGCCCTTATGATCAGTGACGGTGAGCTTGTCCAGTTTATAGCCGGAATCCGGCTTTGTGGTAATGGTTACCGTGTCTCCCTTTTCTGCGTTCCGGGGGCTGACAGTGATGCTGCCGTTCTGGATGCTGGAACCGCCGGATACAGATACGGGATAGCTGCTATTAGAGGAGGAAGATCCGCCGGAAACAGGTCTCTCCTTCACTGTAAAGCTTGCGGTGGCGGTAAGGCCACGATACTGGGCCGTCAGAACATCCGCTCCTGCCTTTACAGCCGTCAGCGTGCCGTCCGGCTGGACGCTGAGAGCGGCATTGGCCGAGGTGAAGGTCACGTCCGCATTGTTCAGGGCGAAAGTCGCGCCATAGGTATCGGTGGCCGTGACAGTCGGACGGACGGTATCTCCGACGAGAATGCTGTCAGGAAGATTTACAGCAAGCGTGGCGACCTCCACATTGCTCATGTCGACAGACTCCAGGGTAATGGTGCTGCTCTTGCCGCCGGAAGCAGCAGTAATTCTCGCAGAACCCTCACCCACCATGGTTACCACGCCATTTTCGTCCACAGTGGCAACCGCGGGATCAGATGTGCTCCACAGAATTCGAACCAGGGAGTCATCATTGATCTGGGTCATATAACTGTTCACGCTGGCCTTTTCGCGGAAATCGCCGTAGACGTCCAGCTGGGCGGAACCGCCCTTGGCCAGCCGCAGGACGCCGTCATCCATAGCCGCGTTGCGGATATAGACTTTGGTCAGCAGCGGGTCAAAGCAATAGGAAGCAACTCCATTTTTGACTTGGATGGTGCCAATACCCAACAAATTGCCCTGCTCCGCAGTGACATAGCCCTTGCCGGCTGCATTGCCGCCGATGATGTAGAGGTAACGCCCTGACGGTCATAGCTCTCCAGCGTATGCAGGTGCCCAGAGATCTCGGTCACATTCACCTGGGGTGTGCGGTTTTATAGGCTCCCAGAATGTCTTCAAACTGTGCGCACTCCTCTGCGGTCATATTATGTTGGGTATTAAAATGATCCTCCGGCACCACATGGCTGATGACATAAACATTGGGCAGGGTGTTGCTCTCCAGAGCTCGCTCCAGGAAGCGGTATTGCGTGGGATCGCTGGCCGAGATACTCTGGGTAAAGGCAGAATTCAGCATGATGATGCGGGTGGAGCCGTAATCAAAATAGTAGGTGGGAGACCCGAAATATTGGTTGTACAGATCCAGGTCCAGGTTACCGCCTTCGTGGTTGCCAGCGGCCACCAGATAGGGCTTGTTCATGCTGTCCGCCCACGTCTTTCCTTCGTCAAACTCGCTGGTGTTTACGCCATCCACAATGTCACCCAAATGGATCACCAGCTCGCTGTCGCTGTTTTCCGCCTTGGGGAAGATCATGGAGGAGTATGTGTTGCCCTGAGTATCGGGGATCACGGAGATGCTGTAGTTTTCCGGGTTCTCAGGCTGGGCAATCAGAGCAACCGCCACCGTATCACGGTAGGTCTCCATGGCGTTGCCTGCTTTGTCCGCCGCGTCGATGGTAATCTCCGCAGAGGTTGTGCCGCTGGGAAGCAGGAAACCGGGCTGTGCATAGCACCAGCCGGTGGCCTCATCACAGTAAACATCGCTGATGCTCTGACCATTGAGGGTTACTTCAATGCTGGCTGCGTCCACACCGGATTTCAAATCGCTGATCTTGAAGCCGATGCGGGGCTGGGAATTTGCACCGGCAGCTTGCTGGAGGAGACCGGCGTCACGTTGCTGACCACGGGGCCGGCCGTATCGTCACTGAGATCCACGTTGTAGGTTTTATTGACGAAGGAGGTAGAATCGTTGCCCTTGTTGTCCTTGGCCTTTACCACCACGCGGTAGGTCTGGCCGTCTGCCAGGTCGGTTTTGGTGAAGCTCAGCTTGCCGGTCTGCGCATCGTAGGTATAATCTGTTACAGGCTCGTCGTTTACCGTCACGGTAATGGTCTCCGCCTTGACGCCGGACTCGTCGGAAATCACTGTGGAGAAGTCCAGTCGATTACTGAACAGGCCGCTGCCGGAGGGCGTGGTCTCAGAGAAGACGGGACCGGTGAGATCCTGCTCCTCGTCGGTGTAGATCCACTTCAGGTCATCCAGCATGACGGTGGTCTCGTAGTTCGCCTGATCGGCGCCCTTATAGATGTTGGACATCCACAGGTAATTGAAGGTAATGGGCATGGGCCAGTCCTCGGGGACATCAAACTCAAAGTACTTCCAGCCAATCCAGTTCATATGCTTGTCCGAGTAATCTTAATGCTTTTTCCCAGTTGTTTACCACCATCGGCACCGACATATTGGGTTTCGCCGTTCTCGTCGACATAGGTGCCATCATTGGCAATGAACTGCGCTGTCATCATGCAGTTGTAGTTGTCGCTGATGCCGTCGTTGTTCTCATCGCCGCTGTAGATCCACAGGCCAAACTTCTTGGGCTGGGCCTTGTCCCGGTACTGGTCCATCAACTTGGCCTGATCCTGGGCGGTCCAGCCTCTGCCCTCCGCGGCACAGTCCCAATCAGGATAGAAATACAAGGTGCCGTTGGTTGTACGGGGCCAGTCCTTGGTATCATAGATCCAGTAAAGGCTGCCGTTCCCGTTCTTCACCTGACTTAAATCGTTGGTGATGCCGACCATGTTTTCGCCGTCACCGGCATAATAGTCTGGATGATTAGGGTAGATATATCTGCTCGAAATATGATAAGCGGCCTGATTTCCCTCAAAATCGTCGATGATCTGCTCTTTCAGGCCCACCACCACACGGACGGAATAGGTCTGGCCCAGGAAGGTGGCCGTGATGGTGGCCTCGCCAGTCTCCGCAGTGACGTTCAGCAGGCCGCTGTCGTTGAGCGTGCCGATGTCATCGCCCTCCAGGCTCCACTGGGCCAGGGCCGGGTTGATCTGAATCGTCTGTTTGGCCTTGTCATAGGCATTGAAGCCGAATTGGTAGGTATCCCCTGGGCCAGGGCCACAGTGCCAGTGGCGCTGAAGCCGATGGTGTTAATGCCACTTTCATCTACCACTGTAACGGTAGCGGTACCGCTCTTGCCGTCCACCGTGGCGGTAACGGTATCCTCACCGGGAGTAGCCGGAGCGGTATAGCAGCCATTTTCGTCAATGGTGCCCCCTTGCGGCGGACCAAGTGATGTCCCGGCCCCCGCTGGAGAGAACGCTGCCGCTGGCATCGGTCAGGCGGACGGAGAATTCCGTCTGCGTGTTCAAATACAGCTTTGCATTTCCATCCACCAGTACCTGCCCCACATCAGCGGTGCGGCGGGCGTTGCTGACGATCAGCAGGGAGTTGCTGACGATGCGGGAGCCGCCGTCGCTGGGATGGCTGACGGTGTCCAGCTCGTCGGAACCAGCCCGGCGGGCTGTCATCTCCGTGGAGCCACCGCCGTCCATATTCAGCACATCCACGCAGCCAAGCTCATTCACCATGTACTCGGCCACCTCTTTAAACGTGGAACCGCTGGTCAGCTCAGAACTGAAGTTGGCGCCGGGCTTGTTGATGCAGAAAATTTCCACTTTGCCCTCGTCGGTGATGCCGATGACAGTACGGGAGTTGACATCTGTGCCGCTGTTGTCCACCATGGCCTGGTTGACATTTCCGTCTTTCACCAGCAGATGGTAGCCGTTGACCGCCGTGGTCACGTCGTCGCACTGTTCTCCCGGTCCTCCAGGAAGTCGTTTCCATCTTCCGTGTAGTCGCCGGTGTAAAGGTGGCAGGCGAACCGGACTTCCTGTCCCGCCTGAAGGGCCGCAACTCCCTCGGCATCGCCGGCGTAGCCAGCCAGCACGATGCAGTCATTCGGAATGTCGAAGCCATCCTCGGTATAAACCTCTTTAACAGTACCGGTATAGTCCTCACCGGCCTGAATGGCACCGTCAAAGTCCTCCAGCTGGATCAGGGCGTAGCCCTGGTTTTCCGGCATGTTTGCTGTGCGGTAGTGGGTCATGGTATTGTCGCTGGTGATGTTGCTGGTATAAATGCGAAGCGTGTCCGTCGTCATCTTGGACTGGTCGTTGCCATACCAGGTGGCAAACATGTTGCGGTTGATGGTGGTAATCATTCTGCTGTAGTCCGCGCCATCCACCGTAATGTCGGCAACCGCTCGCAGAGAATCAATATGCGGCGTTCCATCCCCATCCACGAAAAAGGCCGGGGTGTTGGTGGTATAGGAGTTGTTCGGCTGGCTGATAACCACCGCCCCCTCCCGGACCTGGATACCGCAGTTGATGCCATAGTCCATATCATAGGGATCGGCATTAATGGACGCCACCACATTCACACCCTGATATACATCCCGCAGGGCTTGGTTCAGGATATTCTCCCGGGCGTTGATCGTGTCTTCAGCACGGGCGCTGCGAAACTCCACTCCATCCGCCTCCGGGTCAATAGCCAGGTGGTTGATTCGCACACGGCGGCTGTCCTCGCCATAGCCGAGGATATCCTCCTCCGTGTAATGGATACCTGGCGCCAAATTCTCATCGGCCAGGTTGGTGCGTGTCACTGCCTTTGTATCCCAGGCCAGAGCGGGCTGGGCCAGGGATGCGAGACAGCGCCAGTGCTAGCGCCGCCGCTGCGAAACGGCTTTTCATTTTCTGCATGAACTGTTTCTCCTTTCGTACTTCGTGCATCAAAATGCGAAATTTAGTATAACGTTTCAATACTGTAATTTGTCATCAGAAACACATTAAATTTTCGTCAAATTATTCAGTTGAAGCAAGACAGCCAGAAAAGGCTGGTATCACATAAGATGTATTCGAATGCACTGTACATGCTGATTTTATCCAGATGCCGCTCATATCACCTGGACATGTTGTCTTCTGTTTTTCTTTCGTCCACCTACTTTTTGTCATGCCCCCAATTCCTGCGTTTTGGATGAAAACGGACTTCTATTCGCTCTACCTCAACATAAGATAAGGGGCATGCGGCCAAAGGCAGACTGTTACTCCTCGTGATTAGTCTGTTGTCTACAGTGGTATCAGCTTCAAATACTCCCTCTGGCCTTAGTGATGAAGAAATCCTCGAGTTAATTCGCACAGGAGAAGGTTATTATCGCCGCCGTGTACAGTGCGGACGACTACGGCAATCCCTATATGGGCTCCCACTGGGCCCGGCTGGGGGCGACACCGTGACGCTGCGGTACGTGGAGGAATTCGAGTATTACAACCCGAACACCAGAGAGGTCTACGAGGATGACATCCCGGAGGGCCAGCCTTATTGTGCCCGTGCGGTAAAATACCGGGATGTGGAGTATGAGGTCGTTGCCCTGGTGGATGTGCCTCACGCCCTGGGTTACCGCTACTACGGCGACGACCAGTTTGTTTTGAACGACCAGACCTTCATCCGGGACACCGGCACAAGTTCCGTCATGCTCTATACCTTTGACATGGAGGGCCAGGCCGGAAACGAGGCCATGGAATCGTTCCTGGCGGATTACACGGAAAACCAGAATCCCCAGTATGACTATGAGAGCCGTGCCACCTACGCAGCTGAATTTGAAAGCTTCCGATCCATGTTTCTACTGCTGGGCGGGGCCCTGAGCTTCATCGTGGGGCTTGCGGGCATTCTGATCTTCTTCAACGCCATTCTGACGGGTATCCTGACCCGCCGTCGGGAGTTCGCGGTGCTCCAGTCCATCGGCATGACCGGCAGACAGTTGAAAAAGATGCTGGTATATGAGGGGCTCTATGCCCTGGGAGCTGTTGCTCCTCACGACCGTCACGGGACCGCTGACGGCCTCGGTGCTTGGGAATATGTTCTGGTTTTCGACTACCATTTTACCGTGACGCCAATCTTGCTGCTAGCACCGGTGTTCGCCCTGCCGGGCTGGCTGGTGCCCCTGGCGGTATACCGCTCCGTGTCCCGCCTGACCATCGTGGAGCGGCTCCGGGAGGCTGAGGCGTAAAACGGCTGGCCTGTATCCGCAAAACAAACGTTGTAAAAAGGACGTATTTCTGCTATACTATGTATAGAAAAAGTATTTCAACGGAAGGAGGCGTTTCAAAAGATGGCACACACGATTGCAGAGATCCAGGCCACCGTTGCAAGGCTGGCAAAAGAATACGGTGCCGAAAGAGTATACCTGTTTGGCTCCTATGCCCGCGGAGATATGACCGAGGGCAGCGACATCGACCTCCGTATTGACAAGGGTTCTATCCGTGGGCTGGAACTGGCGGGATTGCTATGCGATCTGGAGGATGCCTTGGGAACTTCTGTGGACCTGATCCCCACCGGAGGGCTGGACTCCAAGTTCCTGTCCGCAATTCAGAATGATGAGGTGCTGCTGTATGAAGCCTCTTGACCGCAACGCCAGCATTCTGGAGCATATCATCTCCTACTGTGACCAGATTCAGCAGACTGTAAAGCGTTTTTGGAGATGATTATGCGCTGTTTAAATCTGATCCGATCTACCGGAATGCCGCGGCGCTTTGCATCCTGCAAATCGGTGAATTAGTTGGCAAGCTGACCGATGATTTCCGGGGACAGCATCCTGCGGTGCCCTGGCGGCAGATCAAAGCCATGCGGAATATCGTAGCCCACAGCTACGGTTCTGTTGACCCGAGACCACTTGGGAGATCATCACAAGCGATATCCCGGATTTGAAACGGTACTGCCAAGTCATTCTCGAAAGCAACGCCTGATTTCCGCTTTTGACCCAAACCGTGACCCAGACTGGAATCGGAGCAGGCAGCAGGTAACGGAAACAACGGAGCGGACAGCAAGTGATTTTGAGCCAAAAGGGGCGGAAAGGACGGAATAGCCCGTTCTTTCCGCCCCTGACGTATCTTCACGCAGGAGGTCACTGGTTCGAGTCCAGTAGTCTCCACCAGAAGAAATCCCTGGAACCGTTGCGGTTCCAGGGATTTTCTTTCCTCCCGGCGAAGTTTACCCTTTATTTACCCTTTAGGTAGTTTTCGATAAAGCTCTCCATTCGCTGGGCGCTCTCGCTGCGCATCTCGTCGGTGACATGGCCGTAGACATCCAGTGTAAAGACCGCCGAGGCGTGGCCCAGGTTTTCCTGCACGGTCTTGATGTCATCCCCGCTCTTGATCGCGGCCACGGCGTAGCTGTGGCGCAAATCGTGGAGCCGGGTCTCCGGGCTGCCGATGGCTGCCACCAGCTTCTTGAAATCCTTGTAGACGGTCTCGGGGATCAGATAGCCGCCCAGCTCGTTGGTAAACACCAGGTCCTGATCCTCCCAGGCGGGACCGGCCCGCAGGCGCCACTCTGCCTGACGGCTCTTCTGCCGGCGCAGCAGCTGCATGACATAGGGCGCCGGCGTGATCTTCCGTACTTTCCCGCTTTTCGTGGAGGTCAGCGTGTAGCGGTCACTCCCCTTCCTGCCGGGCACCCGCTGCAGCTGCTTGTCGATCAGCAGCGTCCCTTTGCCGAAATCCACGCTGGACCAGGTGAGGCCCATCACCTCCCCTTTCCGCAGCCCGGTAAACAGGTCCACCAGGTAGATGGTCTCGAACCGGTGTCCCTGGATGGCTGCCAGGAACCGCTTGATCGTCTCGTCATCCAGCGGGACCAGGGGGCCTCCTGGTGACCCGCGGAAGGATGCAGCCGGTGGATGGATTGGTCGGATGTATCCCAGTGTCACAGCCTGCTCCAGCGCCTTGTGAAGCACCCCATGGATCGTCTTGACCGTCTTCGGCGCGAGGCCGCCGCGGAGCAGGCCGTTGCAAAAAGTGCTGCACGATATGCGGGCGCAGGTCCTCCAGCTTGTACTTTCCCAGCTCCGGCCGGAGATGGTTTTCGATCTGGCATCGGTAGGACTCCGCTGTGCGCGGCTTCAGGTGGACGTTATACTCCGCCATCCAGATATCCAGCCACTCCCCCACCGTCAGCAGGCACGGCTCCTGATACGTCCCCATGTCCAGCTCCACCAGCTTCTGCCGCAGCTTCTGGGCAACTTCGGACTTGGTCTTTCCGGTGATGGTCCGCTGGATCTGCCTCCCGGTGTTGGGGTTATACCCTGCGGTGTGGGCCTCCCAGTATGTATAGGACTTCCCTGCCCGATTCAGCGTCTTTTGCCGGATAGACCCGCCTCCGGAGGCGCCCCGGCCAGTCTGTTTCATACGTGCCATTACCGTCCCTCCTTTTGCCCGTCCATCTTAGAGGGAGCGGCAGCGCCGGACAAGGGCGCCTCTGTAGTCTCCCGGAGGGAGGCGAGATAGATCCTCGTCACATCATCCCGCCCGTGTCCCAGGAGCCGGGAGACCGCCTTGCGGGCCTCGTAGGGCGTGGCTCCGGCAGCGATCCGCTCCTGATACCACTCCGCTGCGCAGACATGGCGGAGGCCGTGGAAGGTCATGGGACGCGCCGAGCCGGCGTCCTGGATGTAGGGCCTGTAGGTCCGAATAAATGCCTGCAGGTGCTGGATCGCCGTATGAGTTTCCATGTCATCCGGCACAAAGAGCTTATGGCCGCGGGGCGTGGTCTGCAGATGCAGCTCCAGGCGGCTCACCAGCAGGGGATGCAGCGGGACCGTCCGGACGAGGCCGCCTTTGCCCTTGATGGTAATGGCCCCCTCCCGGACCGCCCGGGCCGCGATGGCCGTGTCGATCCGGAAGCACTCATGGATGCGCAGGCCCGCATACCGGGCCAGATAGAGGATCGTCACATAGTCCTCCCTGCCCAGGCGCAGCGCCTCCGCCAGCATCCGGGAGAACTCCTCCCGGCTCCAGGTGCGGTCGACGCCGCCGAAGGTGCGCCGCAGCGCGACCTTCAGCTCCTCATTGTCGGGCAGCTTATATTTGGCGTCCATCAGATCGTGAAAAAAACCGGATGGCGGCCAGGTCTGTTTTGATGGTGCTGGGGGCCTTCCCATCGTCCTGCAGCTTCAGGATATAGGCGGTCAGATGCTTCCCGTTGACGTTGGACAGCTTTTGCAGGCGGAAGGCGTCGGCCAGGAATGCGCAGAACCGCTTCATGGCCTCGTAATACCGCTCCTTGGTGCGGAAGCTCCTGGCGGTTATGACGGGCCAGCTTGTCCAGCTGGGCGAGCAGGCCGAGGTAAATACCGATATTCAAAATCTGGTTTGCCATATATGTACGTCTCCTTATTCTGTAAAATAAGGTTCAGATGGGCGCAGTCCGGCCAGTGGCAGATCTGTACGTTTCCGGCAGATCTCCGGCGTGTCAGCGGGGCCCGATGGCTCTTCCCGGATCACAAACCCTTGCCGCACAACGCTCCTGCGTTCAGGGCGTCAGCAAACCAGAGACCTGTCTCTATTTTCTTTTCACGGGGTCAGTACGATTGCCGCATGGAGATCCTGGATCTCTGTCCTGGCGGACGGCGGCGGACACCAAGCCGCTGAACTCGGCTGCAGCCGCATGGCTGCGGGTGTCCTGGGGCCTTCCGGCGTCGGCCCTGCGATGGGGGGATTCCGTATTGCCGGATACGGATGCCAGTGCCTGGCAGGGGCACCAGCCGGAACGGGTGAAGCGTCCGCTCTGCCAGCAGCGGACGTGGGCGGCCATAGAGACCGGCCCGGGAAATAACTGTGATTTCATGGTCTGTTTCATTCTCTTCTCCTTAGCGGCAAAGCCTGATTTTGCCCTGAAGATGCAAAAGGCCCGAAAACAAACCATACTTGTTTTCGGACCCAATTCAGGATCAGTCATTCAGTTTATCGATCAGGCCCGCAGTCTGATCTCTCATTCCCAAAAACGGATCTGGGCATAGTTGCCCCTTTCCCCAATACGTTACAAACAAAACGTACAAACCTAACAACGTGTGCAATGCGTCAACCGCGAACGGATCGGAACCCCGGTCCGCCCCCCGCATTTTCAGCAGAGTACGCACAAAATCAATCTACCTCTTTTTTACCACATCTTCCGGATTTTGGCAAGCGCAAAAACACTGCCAATTTCATGTCAAAACACTGTCAATTTTATCGGACTGTCCGGATCCGGCAGGGCCAGGGCGCACTTGTCCCTTGTCTCATGCCATTCCTCCCTAGTTTACTCCGCCCTAACTTACTCCGCCCTATCGCCCTTCGGCGCAAAAACAAATGAAGCCAGATACTATGCCTGTTTTACACAGAGCTCTGATACTTCCTCAATACTTCATCAGTGTATCATACATTTTAGAAAAAGGCAAATTGTAGAATTTACGATTTGCCTTTCTCCCCATCCAATCATGATGCAAGTTCACGGTCAATGTACCCAAATCCTTCCGCTTTAAAGTCTTCAAGCGAAGTGAATTGCTTATCTGCCGTGTTTGTAATCTGATTCCGATAGAATGTCGATAAAGATTCGAAGTCCTCATGAATAATGAGGCTCCGAAACGGAATATGCTGTTTTTGAAAATTTAAGCAACTAATTACAGTTTTCGATGCTTTCGTATTTTCGTTAATGCCAAACACAAATAGGGGTCTTGCTGAATGATCGCCAGTTAACCTGTAATCAACAATCAATTGCCTATCTCTAGTTGGTGTGAAATTAGATTCAACTGCATACTTTTTGCGTTTGAAAGGATGCAATCCGCAAGGTTTTCAAAGAAAAGTGATTTAACTGTTTCACGACGAAGGATATCTATATTTGATACCTTTGCAACCAATTGTGTAAATTGGAAAATACTTTGTACTAAATTTTCCATGGTCGCAGAAATAAGCAATTCTCCATTTTCCAGCCGCCCATAATTGCTTTTAACAATCCCATTAAGAATATCTAGCTTATTTTTTGATTCTATATCAAAAGTATAAGAGACACGCATAAGTGTATTGCCAAAATCCCGGATCACCCAAGAGTCTCCTGTTTGCTCAAGGTACATGGAGATCATATCTCCGTCTTCGTGGAAAAACGGTGCATAGATCCTTCGAACGTTTGGAGCCACTTCTTCAAGAGATACCAATGAGCCAAAACTTTTTTTTTCTGTAGAAGGGTTTCCACTTCCAAAGTTCACACCTCCCTACGATCCTAAATCAAAATAGCGACAATTGAGCAATATCAAAATACTTTTCAGCATCCAAAATATTACACCGATTGAAAAAATAGGCTTCAGCTGTTAACAGGTTCATATAATTTCCAGACATATCCTCAATATTAGACGGCTTTTTTCCCACGCCCACTCTCTATATCTCTCATAGTCAAAAGATGTGCATGCGGATATGCATGATGGTTGGTATTATTATAATATCCGATTCTTGTAGTGCCATGATAACCATTACACCGCAACAAAAGAAAACCGTTATACATGAGACCAATGGAGAAATCCTGAGGCAATCGAGCTGAATACGCAATAAAAACATTAAATTTTAAATCTTTTTCCTTCGAATAAACCTCAAATCTCTGCGTGATATCCCGATCCGAATAGACAGGCCGTTTGGGAGGAGCAGTAAATCTTTTTCGCAAGTAATGAGATACTGAATATCCTCATCGCTTGTGAGGTGAAAATCTCCCATAAAGATACCTACTTTCTATTGATTATACCACATATAACCACGGTTTTTTCATAAATGTGCCCTGAATCGGACACATTTTTTTTTACCTTCTTCAGCCACCAGATACTCCAAGAAGGTCAAAAGCTTGTCCTGGTAGCCATAGTCTCCCCGCCTAAAACCGGACACTTGTTTCATCCATTAACTATGCGATGACCTACAGGTCTTTTTCGTCTGGCAAGGAACCTCTCCTTTCCAAATAATTTTATAGATATCGTTTCAGAACTTCTTCTAGCTGGGAGCCATATTGGCGAATATCATAGATGTCCTGAAGCGCATACTTCGTCTCCTTTTCGTTTTCATCAGGGACGATGAGATACTTGACACTATCAGTCAGACGCAGACGACAAATCCATTTTCGGGTATTGCCCTTGTAGAGGACGTTCATATAAGACTCTGTATCCTTATATGTAATATCATGGACATCCGCCAGTTCCACCAGCAGATTTTTCACAATAAAGTAGGCTTCCAGTTCCTCCTCCGTGGTGACAATATTCGGCTCCCGCTTTGTCTCCTCCTCCGAGCAGCGTCATCTGCCGCAGGCAGTGCAGTGCTGGTATCAGAAACAGACACACTTCCACCAGAGCCACCCAAGGCGGTCTTGATCTTATCATTCATAGTCTCGCTGATATAATCGTTCAGCGCCTTCCGCAATACAGGCCGGAACTTCTCTAACACGTTCTGGGTTTTCGGTCCAGAATAGCACCCCTGAAGGAAAAAGCGGATAAAATCATCAGACGGGTCAGACAGTTGCTTTGTAAATACATCTTTGAATTCGTGAACGTATTTCAGTTCCGAGGCCGTGCTAAAAATGGAATCCACATCAAACTGGGATTTAGAGAATTTTTTTCAGTTCCGGGACCTGATTGTCCCGAATGTCCAGAATATTGATGGTGAGGAACGGATCCTCGTCCATCTTATTGGGATTGTCCAAATCAGTATAAAACCTGTAATACTGCCCATTTGTCAAAATGGCAAACTTTGCGGTTGTTGTCCCGAAGTAACGGAAGAGCTGGGAGTCGTGCCGATCCAGATTTTCCGTGATAGACTTGCACTCCACCAAGATCACAGGCTCTCCATCTTCAAGATGGCATAGTCCACCTTCTCCCTTTTTTTAATGCCCACGTCGGCCGTAAATTCCGGGACAAATTTGGGGATTGAATACATCATAGCCCAGCATGGAAAAAAACGGCATTATGAGAGCGGTTTTAGTAGCCTCCTCGGTCTGGAGAGAGTCTTTCATAGACTCGACACGCTTGGCAAACTGTTTCAACTGATCGACAAAATCCATATTCACACACCCTATCTTCTCTATTATGTGTCCGAATCGGACATTTTTTTACTCTCTTCGGCCACCAGATACCCAGGAAGGTCATGAGCTTGTCCTGGCTCGCCGGGGACAGGCTGTTATAGCGCATCACCAAGTAAGGCTGCGCCGGGCCTTCCCGTGGGGATCTTCCTCGCCCAGCAGTTCGCTGGTGGTTACCCAAGATACTGGGCAAGGAGCTGAACCTTCTCAACAGACGGGATACTTCCTCGGCTTTCCATTTTGTTTATCAAGTTTATGCCAGCGCCGCTTTCACGGCACGCAATCGTCGGCCTCACACCTTTTGCCACACAGAATTTTTTGATATTTTGCACAAAAATCTCTTTGTCCAAAGGAAGTATCACCTCTTTGTAATTGTGGAGATTTACAAAATAATCCTATTGCCGAATTATATTATTGACAATCACCAATAGGTGATTTATTATTTACCCATAGGCAAGAAACCGCAGGGCAACAGAGGCGCCAAAAATATAACGGGAGCCAAATCCCTGCCGCCTCCGTGGAAAATCAAATAAACTACAAGGCAATTTTTATCACGGAGAGGTTCATGTTTCAAGCATTTCAGGAAGGAGGTTTCAAATGGCAAACAACATCAAGCAGCTGCGAGAGGCCGCCGGTATGACCCAGGCGGAACTTGCCGCCAAGATGCGGCTCACCACGCCCTCGATCACCAAATGGGAACTGGGCCGCGCCAATCCCACTTACGACAACCTGATCCAGCTGGCGGAGATCTTCGGCGTCTCCCTGGACGAGGTTGCCGGACGAAAAACCAGCGCCTAGAAAGGAGGTTTTTCACATGGAGAAAAAACAGCTCACGTCGTTTGACGACCTGCCCCTGATTATGACCGTGGAGGAGCTGGCTCCCATCCTGGGCGTCGGCAAGGGCACCGTGTACGAGCTGGTCCGCTGCGGCCGCATCAAGAGCCTGCGGATCGGCACACAGATCCGCATTCTCAAGCCGGAGCTGATTCAGTTTCTGGAGTCTTCAACTCCCCCAAGTCAGCTAAATCATACCGCGAAAAGGAGGAAAACACCATGCCGGAGGACTACAGCAATATTTACAAAATTGCTCGCCGGGCGGCTGGTTACACGCAAGAATCCGCAGCCGAGCAACTGGATATCTCTGTCGATAGTGTGCGGGCGTATGAGACCTACCAGCGAACACCGCCCAATGAAATCGTGGAGCGGATGGTTGTCTGCTTTCACGCTCCTCAGCTTGCCTATCAGCACTTGCACGAGACCTCGGGGCTTGTCTCCCGAATTATCCCACAGCTGGAACAACGGAGCATTTTGGAGGTTGCCATCCGAATCTACAACCGGATGCGGAGCTTCACCAAGGCTCCTGCTTGGACCGCCTGATGGCTATTGCAGAAGATGGGCGGGTAGATGAAACCGAGCGGCCAGAGTTTGAAGCAATTGTTGAGGAGCTGCGCAGCATCATCCAGTCGGGGCTTGAGCTGGAGATCTTCTGTGCGTCTGATCCTCCCGAAAAAAAAGAACGCCCCGAGGCGGTACCCTCAAGGCGTTCAGTTCAGGGACTTGCGTCCGAGAACGATTGCAAGATTATTGTAACACAATCAGCTCAAAATGCAAGCCCCAATTTAACCGGGAAGGAGGTGCCCTTTCCGTGATTACCTGGGGTTTTGTGCTGATCGGCATTTGTACACTCACCAGCGGACTGTTCCGGCTGGTGGATCGCTTACAGGATGATCTACCTGCTGGACCTGACGGCCCTTGTGGCAGGCACCCAGTTCCGCGGCCAGTTTGAACAGCGCGTCAAGGGCCTGCTTTCTGAAATCAAGGCCGCCGGCAATGTGATCTTGTTCATTGACGAGATCCACAACATTGTCGGCGCCGGGGATTCGGACGGCGCCATGAACGCCGCCAACATCATGAAACCGGCCCTGTCCCGCGGGCAGATCCAGGTTATCGGCGCAACGACCTTTGCCGAGTACCGTAAGTTTATTGAAAAAGATTCTGCGCTGGAGCGCCGCTTCCAGCCCGTCAAGGTGGAAGAACCCTCCATCAATGACGCCATTGCGGTTATCCGCGGCGTAAAAGGTTATTACGAAAAGTACCACTGTGTGCGTGTGCCCGATTCCATCGTGGCGGATGTGGTACACCTGTCGGAACGGTATATCACCGACCGCTACCTGCCGGATAAGGCTATTGACCTGCTGGATGAATCCTGCGCCTGCTGCAACTGCGCCACCCTGAAATTACCGAGTTCTTGAACCTGCAAAAGCAGGTGGCAGAGCTGGAAACCAAAGAGCATGACCTGGAAAACCCCGACCCCGAAAAGCAGGGCGATGCCGCTATTGATTACGAGGAACTGGCCAAAACCAAGACCGAGCTGGCCCAGCTGCGCCAAAAGCTGCCCGCGCTGGAGCTGCGCGTGGCCGATATCCAGGTAACGGCGGACGATGTGGCCCAGGTTGTGGAGCTGTGGACCGGCATTCCGGCGGTTAAAATCAAAGAGACCGAGTATGGCCGCCTGATGGGGCTGGAAGATGCCCTGAAAGAGCATATCATCGGCCAGGACGAAGCTGTGCACAGCGTAGCGCTGGCCGTTAAGCGTGCGCGGGCAGACCTGTCTGGCCGCCACCGCCCGGCAAGCTTTATCTTTGTCGGCCCCACCGGCGTGGGCAAAACCGAGCTGGTCAAGCAGCTGGCCAATCAGCTGTTTGATACCGTGGACCCGCTGATCTCCATTGACATGAGTGAGTATATGGAAAAGTACGCGGTGTCCCGCCTGATCGGTTCCCCTCCGGGCTATGTGGGTTATGATGAAGCCGGCCAGCTGACCGAAAAAGTGCGCCGCCATCCTTACAGCGTGGTCCTGTTTGATGAAATCGAAAAGGCCCACCCCGATGTGATGAACATCCTGCTGCAGATCCTGGACGAGGGCAAGATCAACGATGCCCAGGGCCGCACGGTGGATTTTTCCAATACCGTGATCTGCATGACCTCCAACGCCGGTTCTTCGGACCGCACCGCCCTGACTGGCTTTGGCCGCACCGAAGAGCAGGTCAGCCGCGAAAAGAGCATGAAAGCGCTGCAGGAGTTCCTGCGGCCGGAGTTCCTGGGCCGTGTGGATGAAGTGATCACCTTCCGCCCGCTGGAACAGGCTGACCTGGAAAAGATCGCTGCCCTGATGCTGGACGAGTACAAGCCCGGCCTGGAAGCCCGCGGCCTGAAGCTGGAATATACCCCGCAGGCACTGGCAGCCATCGTGAACGAAACATCCACCCGTTTTGGTGCGCGTGAACTGCGCAAGACCATCCGCAAAACGCTGGAGGACCCCGTGGCCGAAGCCATTGTGGCGGGCCGCCTGACCGGTGGTCAGGTCGTGACCCTGGTAGCGGATGCTGACGGCAAGCCGCAGCTGGTGCTGCCGGAGTAAGCGCGAATGAAAAAGCCGCGCGTATTGCTCCACCTTGCCGCCCTTGCCATGGGGCTCTGCCTGCTGGCCGGGTGCGCGGCACAGCCTGCCGCACCCGCACAGGCAGCGATCCCCCATATCGAAACCAGCCCCCAGCCCACCGTGGCCCCCAGCCCAACCCCCACCCAGACCCCTGCCCAACAGCAAGATTTACAGCAGGTGTACGGCAGCTGCGGGCTGCTGGCATGGCCCAGCGTGCTATACAGCATTTATCTGCAGGATGACGCCAACCCCTGGACCGAGGAAGCCCTGGCCCAGACGCGGCAGAACCTTGCCGTGGCGGTGGACTGGATCACCCAGCAGGCGCAGACCTATAACGCCCAGCCGAAAATCTATTACGATACCGGCGAAAACAATCTGAGCACCTTTGCCGCCTACAAAGCCGGTCTGACGGAAGATACCACCACCGGCACAGCGTTCTATGACGATGTAGACACCCTGACCGCACAGGTGGATGTGGAATTCATCCAGCAGCAATATGGCACGGCAAGCATTGGCTACCTGATCTTTCTGCCGGTGGAGGGGGCTTCCTACTCCATTTTGCATTATCTGGAGGATGGCGGTAATTACCTGAATGAATTCAGCTGTCTTTATCTCTATGATTCCTATGCGGGGGAGAAAACCTACAACAGCCCCACCGTGTATGCCCACGAGATCCTGCATCTGTTTGGTGCGGCAGACCTTTACGTCGGCAGCCGGGATACGTTTGTGACCCAGCCGCTGGCGCAGTATGTGCTGAACACCTGGCCGGATGCTATTATGTATTACACCTACAACAGCGATAACGGCATCAGCTATGACCATATCGAAAAAACGCTCTGCCCGCTGACGGCCTACCGCCTGGGGCTGGTGGACAGCTTCCCCGGGAGCGAGCAGTTCCCGGCGGCAACGCAGGACCCGCCCGGTGTGTTCAGCAACGGCGCAGGCCAGAACTGGACCGCAAGCGATGAAGCAACCTGAACAGGGGAGGTGAAGGCGTGTATGGGGATGAATGGCCGCTGCGGGTAACAGGGATTGCCAGCGCGGCGGAATCCGAATGGCGCATTGGCCAGCAAACGCCGGAGCGCACCTGTGAGGGCTGGCTGCTGGTATATGTAAAAAGCGGTATGGTGGAAGAGCTGTGCGATACCCACCGGGTGCTGCTGCGTGCCGGGCAGATTTTGTTCCACCAGCCCGCAGAGCTGTTTGCCATGCGCGCAGTGGGCGAAGTTCCGCCGGAGGTGTTCCGCGTGGAATTTACCGCGGACGGCAGTGCGATGGATTCTTTCCGCAGCTGCCATATGCGGCTCGGCAACGCCGAAAAAAGCTGTCTGCGCCAGCTGGCAGAAATGGTGCGCGAGGTGTTCCAGCCGGTGCAGGATGCCTGCCAGATGCCCGCCCGCCGCGCGGAAATCCCGTTTGGCGGCAAAGAGCTGCAAACCATCTATCTGGCACAGCTGCTGTACCTGTTGGCCCGCCGCAGGCAACGCACCCGCAAACAAAGCCCCCGTGCCCGCGCCGAGCAGGAGCAGGCAGCCCTTGTGGAAAGCGTGCGCCTGTACTTTGCGCAGAACATTGAAAAGCCGCTGGCGCTGGACCAGGTGTGCGATGCCAATGGTTGCTCCCGCGTGGCATTGCAGCAGGCGTTCCGCGCCCGCACCCGCATGGGGCCGATGGAGTATTTCTCCTGCATGAAAGCCGAACAGGCAGCGCTGCTGCTGACCCAGGGGTACGGCCCCGGCGAAACGGCCCGTATGCTGGGGTATGGCTCCCTGGCGTGGTTCAGCAGGCGGTTCCACGCCCTGACCGGCCAAACGCCCGGCGCTTACCGCCGCGCCCCGCACCCGCTGCATCTGTGCGAACGGTAAAGGTAACAACAAAGTTACATATCAAACATGGAAACATCTATTTCCATATTGTGATAAAGACGTTAGAATAAAATCAACAAGGGAACGAAGCAAACCCTGCGGATGCCCTGTTGAAGATACAAAATCCCGGCAACAACTTTCCATATTGTGTAAAGGAGCGATCAGTATGTCTATTTTGGTCAGCGGCGGCGCCGGTTACATCGGCAGCCATACCTGTGTGGAGCTTCTCAATGCGGGTTACGATATTGTGGTGGCAGATAACTATTACAACTCCTGCCCCGAAGCCCTGAAGCGTGTGCGCGAGATCACCGGTAAGGATTTCAAGTTTGTGGAAGCAGACATGACCGACCATGCGGCAGTTGAAAAGGTCTTTGCGGAAAATCCCGGCATTGACTGTGTGATCCAGTTTGCCGCCTACAAGGCCGTGGGCGAAAGCGTTTCCAAGCCCATCGAGTATTACTCCAACAACCTGAACTGCACCCTGAACATCCTGGATGTTATGCGCCGTTACGATTGCCATAACATCATCTTCTCCTCCTCCGCAACGGTTTACGGCGACCCCGCCAGCGTGCCCATCCGCGAGGATTTCCCTGTTGGTGCAACCACCAACCCGTATGGCACTACCAAGGTGTTTACCGAGCGCATCCTGACCGACTGCTGCAAGGCAGACCCGGAGCTGAACGTTGCTCTGCTGCGTTACTTCAACCCCATCGGTGCACATCCTTCCGGAAAGATCGGCGAGGACCCGAACGGCATCCCCAACAACCTGGTGCCCTACATCGCCAAAGTTGCCGTTGGCAAGCTGGAAAAAGTGCATGTGTACGGCAATGATTACCCTACCCCCGATGGCACCGGCGTGCGCGACTACATCCACGTTGTGGACCTGGCCCGCGGCCATGTGGCAGCCATCAAAAAGCTGGAAGAAAAGCCCGGCCTGTTCATCTGCAACCTGGGCACCGGCCACGGCTACAGTGTGCTGGATGTGATTCATGCATTCAGCAAGGCCTGCGGCAAGGAGCTGCCCTATGTCATTGACCCGCGCCGCCCCGGCGATATTGCCGAGTGCTGGTGCGATCCCAGCAAGGCCAAGCGTGAGCTGGTCTGGGAAGCTGAGTACGGCATTGACGAAATGTGCCGCGACAGCTGGAACTGGCAGAGCCACAACCCCGATGGGTATAAGACCGCTGAATAAGTTCACGGTTCAAAGAAAGCAATAAAACGAGAGCAATAAAACAGGGCGGCCGGGAAAACTTCCCGGCCGCCCTGTTGGTGTATCAGGTAGCGTTTGTATGGGTTTAATGCGTTAGAAAAAAGCGTTTGACCCTGTGGAGCCCGTGGGAGCGCACATTGTATGCCCGGCCACGTAAGGCGGGATGCCCTCATCCCGATGTGTGCGCATATTACGGCCCGCCATGCAGGACGATGCGAGCGTCGTTTCCTACACATGGTTTGCAGGTTCGCAGCCTAATATTTGCGTTTCTTCCCTGTGCGATGAGGGCATCGCGCCCTAGGGCGTATCTCAAGCATCCGGTTCCTTTTTCTCCTGCCCCATCCCCTGAATCTTTGCGTTCAGCCCGGCACCCAAAAACAGCACATTGATGTTCACATTCAGCCAAAGCGTAATCAGCACGATTGCAGCCAAAGAACCGTAAATGTACGATAACTTCCAGAAATGCCCGATGTAAAACGAGAATATTTTGGAAAACAGCGTCCACACCGCTACCACAGCGGCGGCCCCCGGCAGCTGATCCCGTATGCGGCGCTTGCCGCCGGGCACATAGGTGTAGATCAGTGTTACCGTCAGCAGCGAAAGCGCCAACGAAAGCACAGCACTGATGCTGAGCAGGCTGTGCAGCCGCTGCAGCAGCCCGCCCACCAGGGTATGCAGCGGCAGCAGCCCGGCCAGCCCGCGCAGGATTGGGCTCAGGCTTTGCACCACTATGGCAACCAGCATCAGGCCCTCAAACAAAAAGGTATACAGCACAGCCCACAAACGGTCAAACATTGTTTTGCGGGCATCGGGGGTCAGCTTTTGCAGCCCCTTTTGCACCGCGGCCATCCCACCGGAAGCGGAAATCACCGTGGTGATGGCGGCAAAGGAAGCCATGAAGGTGGTGGACTGATTATTCAGGTTGGCAATCACATCCACCGCCATTGACTGGATGGCCGGGATATCCGGCAAAAGCTGGGCAACCAGCGCGGCAATGTCCGAAACCGAATAAAACGGCAGCATGTTGATGATGACCAGCACCCACATCAGCAGCGGCAGCGATGCCGTAAGCAGCAGCAAGGTGGCATGTCCGGCGTATACGGCCATATCCAGCGCCAGATACTGCCGCAGCAGGTCCAGCAGTGCAGGCAGCAGGGTTGAGGCTTGTTTTTTCATGGCGTTCTCCTGAATCCCCCACGCTCAGGGGCAAAATAAAAAACATTATAACCATTATAAAGGCCCGCTCCCGCGCCTGACAATGGGCAGTTGGAGGAAAATGTGCCGCAGGGCAAAATTTTTCGGTTTTGTGCTGCTAACTGGCCGAACAGCCGCCGGGTGTGCTATAATAAGTCATGAATAAAAACCGCCGCCCCGGCGGAAAGGAGAGCCCAATGAAAGATTCCATCAAAGCTCTGCGCGAGCTGGAGAAAAGACTGTATGCCTACCAGTACGCAATGGCCGTTGCCGATTATGACAGTGAGACGGTAGCCCCACCGGAAAGCAGCGCGGGCCGCGCCGAAGCCATGGAGGTGCTGAGCCGCGCCTACTTTGACCAGCTGGTCAGCGCTGACACCGCCGCCCTGCTGCAGCGCGCTGCAGCCGATGCCGAAACCGAACAGGAAAAGGCAGAAGTGCGGGAGTTGCAGCGCAGCTATGACGAGATTGGCAAGATCCCGGCAGAAGAGTACGCCGCGTTCACCAAGCTGACGCAGGAAAGCATGCCCGCATGGGGCAAGGCAAAGCGCGGCAATGACTTTGCCAGTTTTGCCCCGTATCTGGAAAAAATTGTGGAATCCCTGCGCGCGCAGGCCCACTATTTTGCCCCTGACCGCGACCCGTATGAAGTCTGGCTGGACCGCTATGAACACGGCCTGACCATTGCCCAGTGTGATACTTTCTTTGCCGCCCTGCGCGAGACCATTGTGCCGCTGCTGGCTGCCATAAAAGAGCGCGGCAGCGCCATCCGCACCGACTTTTTGTATCAGAATTGGCCCATTGAGCAGCAGCGCAAGCTTTCCAAAAAGATCATGGAAGTGTGGGGGCTGGACCCGGACCACTGCGTATTGGGCGAAACGGAACACCCCTTTACCTCCGGCTTCTGGCACGGCGATGTGCGCATTACCACCCATTATATGCCGCAGGATATGTTCTCCAACCTGTACAGCGTGGCGCACGAGGGCGGCCATGCCCTGTATGAGCTGAACGTTGACCCTAAGTATGATTATACCATCCTGGCGGGCGGCGCAACCACCGGCCTGCACGAAAGCCAGAGCCGCCTGTTTGAAAACTATGTGGGCCGCAGCCGCGCGTTCATCCACTATTTGTATCCCACTTTGCTGGAGCTGTTCCCCCAGCAGCTGAACGGCGTGACCGAGGAAGAGATCTACCGCGCAGTTAACCGCGCCGAGCCGAGCCTGATCCGCACCGAGGCGGACGAGCTGACCTACTCTTTGCACATTATGGTGCGGTATGAGCTGGAAAAGGCCCTGATGCAGGGCACCCTGACCGTGGCCGACCTGCCCGCCGCCTGGAACGCCAAGTATAAGGAATACCTTGGCGTGGATGTGCCGGACGATACCCACGGCTGTTTGCAGGATATCCACTGGGCAATGGGCGATATGGGCTACTTCCCCAGCTATGCGCTGGGCAGTGCTTACAGCGCACAGGCGGTGGATGACCTGCGCAAAACCATGGACCTGGACGCCCAGTGGGCCGAAGGCAACATGCAGCCGCTGAAGGACGCTCTGCGCAGCCGCGTGTGGCAGCATGGCCGCGCCAAGGAACCGCAGTGGCTGGTGCAAAGCCTGTGCGGCGGCGCATTTGATGCCGCCCACTACACCAACTACCTGAAAAACAAATATACCGGGCTGTACGGTCTGTAAGAACAGCCGGTAAAAATCAAAGCGGGCGCGCCGTCTACTGTAGGACGGTGCGCCCGCTTTGCGATATAAGTTGGAAAGAAGAGGTGCGATTTATTTTACGGTGTCGTCCGGTTTGGCGGGCTCTGCGGGCTGCGCCTGGGCGGCAGCCTTTGCAGCGAGCTTAGCCTGCTTTTTCTCCGCCCGGCGGGCCTTGCGGCGCTTGAGGGCGGGCCGTGCCACCAGCAGGATGGCAAGCACGATCAGTACCACCGGCCACAGGTAAACCACCACCAGGATGAGATCTTCGGCCCCATCCACAAAGCCGCGCCAGCCGCTGGTAACGGCTTCCACAAACTTTTCGCCAAAGGTGGTGGCGGTGGGGGTCAGTACCCGCACTTCCTGCAGGGAAATATCCACGGTGGAATAGCGCACCTGGTTATCCATCAGCCGCATCTGGCCGGTGTAGCTTTCCAGCTGATACTGCACATCCGAAAGCTGGCTTTCAATTTCCAGCAGGTCGGCGGTGGTTTCAGCTTTGTCGGCCAGGGCGTTCAGCCGGTCGCGCTGGTCGTTCAGGGCTTTCAGGCGGGCTTCCACATCTACATACTCAGCGGTAATGTCCTGCGCGCTCTCGTTCAGCGAGGTCACGTTCCCGGCTTCCCCGGCGGCGGTCAAAAAGCTGCGGTAGTTTTCGGCGGGGATGCGCGCGGTGTAATAAGTATAGCGGCTGCCGGAATCCTTGCTGCCGCCCTGGTCAGTGCTTTCCAGGTAGCCGTTCGCGGCGGTTACGGCCTCCTGCAAGGCGGCGCGGGTGGTATCATAGTCGGTGGTTTCCATCCGCACGCTGGCGTTATACACGATCTTGCGGCTGCTTTCCACCGTGGAAGGATCCAGCATCGAGCTGGTCAGATCGTCTGAAGAAAAACTGCTGCTTTCCCCGGCTGCGGCGCTTTCGGCGCTGTAATATTCATAGTCTCCGGCATCCTGGCTGCTAAGGGCGGCGGTATCGTTAGAAACAGCGGCGGAGTAGGTGCTGCGGCTGGTGGAACCGCAGGCAGCAAGGCTGAGCGCCAGCGCGGCGGCTGCGGCAAGGCTGGCAAAGCGGGATAGTGTTGTATGTTTCATAGGGCACGCTCCTTATTGTGTTGTGTGGTAAGGGGTAAGCCAAAAGCAATATCTGCTTCCTTTACCAGTATAACACGGAAGTGGCACCGGAATGTTACAGCTTGATGTCAAAAAAGCGGGGTGCGCCGCAAAACCGGCACACCCCACAAAAATAATTCTAATTATTCAGCTTTTTGACCAAGAACCTTGATGTCGTCATTGTCCGCAAAGGCAACAGCGTTGTAACCAGCGGCTTCCAATGTGCCGAACTGCTTGCCCAGCTTTTTGGCCTGGGGCAGAACCGTCACATCATAGGCTGCGCGCAGGGCATCGGCCTTGGCCAGCACGGCGGCGAAATCGGCATCCTTCAGATACAGCAGGGCCAGCTTCTGCTTGGCACCGGGGATCTGGTAATCCTGCTCCAGCAGAATGCCGCAGACGCGCTCGAACCCGATGGAGAAGCCAACGGCGGGCACCTGCTGGCCAATGAACTTGCCAACCATATTGTCGTAGCGGCCGCCGCCTGCAACAGCGCCGCTGAACTGCGGGCAGGTCACTTCAAACACCATGCCGGTATAGTATCCCTGGCCGCGCACCAGGCTGGGGGCATAGGCAATGCCGTAACGGCCGTTGGCAATCTTTTCGGCGGTGGCGATGACATAGCGCAGGTCGGCGGTCAGGGTTTCGTCCCCAACGCGGGCGGTCACGGCGTCCAGGCTGAAATCACCGGCGCGCAGGAACTCATCCAGCGCTTCCACAGCGGCGGCGTCAAACTCTTTTTCCAGCAGCTCTTTCTTTACGCCGTCTGCACCGATCTTATCCAGCTTGTCAAAGCTGATGCAGACGGAATCCAGCTGGTCAGCGGCAAAGCCCATCTTTTCCAGCATGGCGCGCAGGATGCGGCGGTCGTTGATGTTGACAGTGAAATCTTTGAAACCGATGCGCAGCAGAGCGCGAGTGGTCACATCGATCAGCTCCACCTCGGCATTGGGGGAAGAATCGCCCAGAATGTCGATATCACACTGCACAAACTCGCGCAGGCGGCCCTTCTGCGGGCGCTCGGCACGGTAAACGCGGTCGGTCTGGATCACCTTGAAGGGGTTGGGCAGCTCGTTGCGGTTGGCAGCGTAGTAACGGGAAAGCGGCAGGGTCAGGTCATAGCGCAGGCCCATATCGGAAAGCTGCTTTTCATCGCCGGAGCGCAGGGCAGCGGCCAGCTTTTCGCCGCGCTTGAGAACCTTGAAGATCAGGTTCAGGTTGTCGCCGCCATCGGATTTGTCCAGGTTTTCCATATCCTCCAGGATGGGGGTGGAAATACGCTGGAACCCGGCGGCACGGTAAGTATCCAAAATTTGGCCCTGAATGTAATCACGCAATGCCTGCTCGCGCGGCAAAAGGTCGCGCATGCCCTTCAACGGCTGTGTTTTCATGGTTGTTCCTCCCTATTATCTGCGCGGGCAGCGGCCCGCGGAAAAATCAAAAGATATACCTCTTTATCATATCTGTCCCGGCGTTTTTTGTCAACAAAAACGGGGCATACTGAAGCTGTATCAAACTGTGTGGAACTGGAAGGATAAGGAGGAAGAACACCATGCCAAAACAAAACGGCAACCCCAAAATTCTGGCTGCCGGTGCGGCCGTGCAGCTGCTGACCGGCATTCCGGCGGCGTGGGGCGTGTTCCAAAAGCCGGTCATGGCGCAGTACGGCTTTTCCCGCGGGCAGGCCATGCTCAGCTTTGCCATTCTGGTGGCAGGGTATGGCATCGGCTGCGCCATCGGCGGTTTTGTGCAGGATCAGCACGGCCCGCGCTATGCGGCCCTGTGGGGTACCGCGCTGCTGGGCGGCGGCAGCATGGGGGCAGCGCTGGTGCCGCAGGGCAATGCGGCGTTGTTCTTTTGGTGTACAGCATCCCGGCGGGGGTAGGCAGCGCCTTTTTGGCCCCGGCGGTGCTGGCCTGCGCCCAAAAGTGGTATGCCAGCCGCAAAGGGCTGGCAACGGGGGTCAGCGGTGCGGCTATGGGGCTTTCCGGTGCGTTTTTAACCGTTTTTGTGGGTTTTGTGGAAAACCGCTGGGGGATGCGTGTCTGTTTTGCCGCGCTCGGTGTGGTGGTGCTGGTGGTGTGCGGGGTATCCGCCGCCGTGCTGCAAAATCCACCCCAGCCCGCCGGCCAGCCAAACGCAAAAGCGGAAAACGACCTGCCGCCCCACCAGATGGTGCGCACCACGCAGTACCGCCTGTGTGTTGCGGGGGTGGCGCTGGCAGCCCCGCCCATGCTGCTGTTCAGCCCGGAGATTCTGACTATTGCAGCGGACCGCGGCCTGCCGGAGCAGTGGGCGCCCTTGTGCGTGGCAGTGGGCAGTGCGGCCAGCGCAGCAGGGCGGTTGCTTTGCCCCGCTGCCAGTGACCACTGGGGCCGCAAACCAGTTTTGTACGGAGTGTATGCGGCCCTGGCGGCGGGCAGTATCGGGTTTGCCTTTGCGCAGGGGTGGTGGGTGCTGGCGGCTTACTGTGTGCTGACCTGCTTTTACTCCGGCGGCGCGGCGGTGCAGCCCGCCTTAAATACGGACCTGTTCGGCCTTGCCCATGCGGGGGTCAACTATGGCTTGATCGCCCTTGGCATGAGCGCCGGCAGCCTGCTGAGTTATGCGGGCAGCCAGCTGCTGGATCTGCCTGCCCGGCATATGCTGGCGGTAGCCAGCGCCGTGGCGGGCGAGATATGTTTTCTATTTGTAAAACCTGTAGCAACGGTTGAAAAGCAGCAGGGGAACGGGTAAAATAATACAAGGCAATACCGCATAATTCTAAGTGCCGATACGGCGAGCGAGGTGCGGCAGATGCCAAGCCAAAAGCGCAGATAATACTGGATGCTGCAAAGGTGAGCGCCGCCAGTGGCGGAAACAGCGAACCGAAGCAGGGGCAGCGGTCGCAGAGTGCGAGGGGCTTTTGCCCCCGAAGCACGATGCGGGGGTACCGCAACCCGACATTATCGAGCATTTTGGCAACGCAGATGCCGTGCCGCAGCTGCCGGAGCGGTGCTTAAGCCGCAAGGCGGGAATTGTGCGGTGTTGCCACAATACAGTTGCCCGCACGCCGTAAAGCCTGCGGGAAAAAGACCCGGAGGTAATTTGAACCATGCGTTCTGACCAACAGCAAGCGATCAACCGCTTGGCAGGCACCTCGGCAACCGCTTTTTTGTGCGCGGTGCTGTGCGTGTACCCGCTGTACATTGATAAATTTTCCAACCTTGGTGTGACCAAGTTCACCGGCTGTTTTACCCTGTTTCTCTTGTTCCTGCTCTGGCTGGTGGCCTGTACGGCCATTGGGGCCCGTGCGCCCCGCCCGCGCAACGCCAACGCCGGACGAGATGTAACCCTGTGGGGTGTGCTGGCCTTTGCAGGCACTAGCCTGATTTCCACCTTTACATCGCTTTCGCCCACGGCGTCCACCTGGGGGCTGGGGGGCTATTACGGCGGGCTGATGCTGGTGCTGTTTACCGCCGCCGGGTACTGGGCTGTGCGCAGCTACCTGGACCTTGAAAACCTGGATTTTGTTTTCTGGGTGCTGGGCATTACCACAAGCATTGTGGCAGTTTTGTATGTGCTCAACATCTTTAACATTGACCTTATCGGCGCGTATGCAGACACCGCCGTGGTGGAGCGCGCACAGTTTTTCTCAACCCTGGGGCAGAAGGACTTTAACGGCTGCTTTTTCTCGGTAGCGCTGCCCATTGTGTTTTACCAGTTCCTGAACGCCAAAGATACCAGAACCGGTGTCTGGACCGGCATTCCGGCAGCGTTTGGCGCATTGGCGCTGGCCGTTGTGGATTCAGAGGCGCTTGCCCTGGGCATCGGCGCGGCGGTGATGGTGCTGGTCTGCCATAAAAACTTTACCACCCGCCACCTGCGCCGTGCGGCGCTCATCAGTGCGGCGTTCTTCGGCTGGGCTGCCTGGATGCATTACATGCGTGCCAGCGTTTACACCCAGGGCGGCACCGCCCTGCTGGCCAAACTGGGCGCGTGGCAGGTGGCACTGCCCTGCATGGCGGCAAGCCTGCTGCTGTGGCTGGTGCTGTTTGTGCTGGCCCACAAAGGCATTGCAGCGCAGGCCCCACTGTACCTGCCGGGGCGGGTCATCACCATTGCTGTGCTGGCGGTGGGGGCGTTGGCCTTTGTGCTGGCCAATGCAATGCCAAACCTGCCCCTGCCGGAAAGCCTGCATAACCTGCTGGTGTTCAACGATGACTGGGGTACCTACCGCGGCGTGGCCTGGCGCGCTGCGTTTGGCACCTGGGCGGACGGCAGCCTGCTGCGCAAGATTGTGGGCATTGGCCCCGGCATGATGCATACCGCCGTGGCCGCCTGGGCAGGCGACGCTATGACAGCCCGCATGGCGACGTTCTATGCCGCGCATAACGAATATCTGGAACAGCTGCTGACGACCGGCATTCTTGGCTTGGCCGCCTGGCTGCTGCTGGTGGCGGCCCACCTGCGGCGCGGGGAACGGAGCTGGAACACTCCCGGCGTGGCCCCAGTCATGCTGGCGCTGTGCAGCTATCTGGCACAGGCGGTGGTATCCATCCGGGTATCCATGGTGTTTCCGCTGGTTATGCTGCTGTTCGGTGCGCTGGCGGCCCTGACGGCCCCGGAGCTGCCGCAGCCCGCCGCCCCCGCGCCCCGCGGCAAAAAGCAGCAAAAAGCCGGAACCGCTGCCGCCTAAGAATGCCTGGTATTTTGCCAAAACCGTGCTGGCTGCTGTGTTGTGCATGGCAGCGGCAAGCGGCATTGCGCCGCTGCTGTTCGGCTTTCTGATGGGATAAAGCAAAGGAGGGGGGGGCACTGTGGCTGTGCTGCGCTCCTGCACCCCGCTTTCGTTTCCAATCTGCCGATTGGAATAGATTTTAGAATTCTTTTAACTGGTGAAAACGCCGCCCCGCAGGCAAAACGGGGCGGCGTTTTGCTGAATATGCAGAAAATGGCAAGAAAAATTTATCAAAAACAGACGGTTAGAAAAGACTAACATCTTGAAAAAAGGCCACTACCCTCGTATAATAAAATTAGCTGTGAAAAGCTTGACAATGGACGGCCGGAACGCACAGCCCCCGCGCAGGCTTGCTGATGTTTGTGCGGTGCAAATGGCACCGGCTTCCGACAATAATGCAAAGGAGAGAATATTATGATCGAATACTCCGCACAGGTCAACAATATGTGCCCGATCACGAAGGGTCCGAAGCATGGTCCCGCTCCCATCCCTGAAGAGGGCGAATGGGTCAAGGCCTATAAAATTGAGGACATCAGCGGCTATACCCACGGTGTGGGCTGGTGCGCACCCCAGCAGGGTACCTGCAAGCTGAGCCTGAACATCAAGAACGGCATCATTGAGGAAGCTTTGGTTGAAACCATCGGCTGCTCCGGCATGACCCATTCTGCTGCTATGGCTGGCGAGATCCTGCCCGGCAAGACCATCCTGGAAGCACTGAACACCGACCTCGTCTGCGACGCTATCAACGTTGCAATGCGTGAGCTGTTCCTGCAGATCGTTTACGGCCGCAGCCAGACCGCTTTCTCTGAGAACGGCCTGCCTGTCGGCGCTGGTCTGGATGACCTGGGCAAGGGCCTGCGTTCCATGACCGGTACCATCTTCTCCACCAAGGCCAAGGGCGTTCGCTACCTGGAGCTGACCGAGGGCTACATCCTCAAGACCGCTCTGGATAAGGACAACCAGGTCATCGGCTATCAGTTCGTCCGTCTGGGCAAAATGCTGGAAGCAATCCGCCATGGCATGGACCCGAAGGAAGCTTACGAGAAGAACATCGGCACTTATGGCCGCTTCTCTGCTGAGCAGGGCGCTGTCAAGTACATCGACCCGCGTGAAGAATAAGAGAGGGAGGAACATAGATTATGGCAACTTTTGAATCCCAGAATCGCCGTATGCCCAAGATCGAGGCCTGCCTGAAGGCCAACGGTCTGGAGAGCCTCGACGCCTGCAACGAGATGCTGCTGGCCAAGGGCATCGACTGCGATAAGATCATCCGCGGCATCCAGCCCATCTGCTTCGATAACGCCGTCTGGGCTTACACCCTGGGCACTGCCATTGCTGTCAAGCGCGGCCTGAAGAGCGCTGCTGACTGCGCTGCTGCCATCGGCGAAGGCCTGGAAGCTTTCACCATCCCCGGCTCTGTTGCTGAACAGCGTAAGGTTGGCCTGGGCCACGGCAACCTGGGTGCCATGCTGCTGCATGAGGACACCCATTGCTTCGCTTTCCTGGCTGGCCACGAATCCTTTGCTGCTGCTGAAGGCGCAATCGGCATTGCCCGTACCGCCAACAAGGTCCGCAAGGAACCCCTGCGTGTTATCCTGAACGGCCTGGGCAAGGATGCTGCCCAGATCATCAGCCGTATCAACGGTTTCACCTATGTCAAGACCGATTACGACTTCAAGACCGGCGAACTGAAGGTTGTTGAGACCATCCCGTACTCTGACGGCGAGCGCGCTGCTGTTAAGTGCTACGGCGCTAACGACGTTCTGGAAGGCGTTGCTATCATGAAGGCTGAGGGTGTTGAAGTTTCCATCACCGGTAACTCCACCAACCCGACCCGTTTCCAGCACCTGGTTGCAGGCACCTACAAGAAGTGGGCCCTGGAAAACGGCAAGAAGTACTTCTCCGTTGCTTCCGGCGGCGGCACGGGCCGTACCCTGCACCCGGATAACGTGGCAGCTGGCCCGGCTTCTTACGGCCTGACCGACTCCATGGGCCGTATGCACGGCGATGCCCAGTTTGCTGGTTCCTCCTCTGTGCCTGCTCACGTTGAGATG
>VOFH01003590.1_pt1 | contig 47029 bp, 81 predicted proteins | sample 5384091 | NCBI WGS metagenome assembly VOFH01 (sample SAMN12384727, study PRJNA508395) | human gut metagenome | isolation source: healthy gut G | host: Homo sapiens
ACCATCTTTTTCCATTCATAGTGCCAAATCCAAGGAATTTCAATTCGGTCTCTGCCGGAACGATTCCTGTCTTTTTCGCAGAACGGAATACCTGTAAAATGAAGTTCCTGACGTTTATCAACAACATAGATAACCTTATCCGGATGATAATCTTCGACACGCTGTACCAGCGTAGCAAGATCGGTTGTCCCATACAGTGAAGCTCCATCTGATTTCTGAATCATACATGGAGGAATCTCTCTTTTGTGTCAGTCTCCTCCTGCACATCAATAACCAGAGCCCCCTGATCTTCATGTGCAAATCCGTCTTTTTTCAACTTATCGATCATGTCAGGAATATATGCCTGTGCATCAGACTCTCCCTTCCAGAGATCAAAACTTACATTTAGATTTGCATAATTTCTTTTCAGATCAGATACAGATACATTGATAATATGATTCCAGATTGCACGATATCCTCTATGTCCATTCTGTAACAGATATGTTGCATGTAATGCATTCTCTCTGTAAGCATCATCTTCTTTCGCCTTTACCACTTGCTGTTGGATAGATCTCTTCCAACTCGCTGATAGTAAACGGTGCTTCTTTTGGATATTCTCCTTCAAAAGATTCATCAAAATATTTTTATCATGAATATTCCCAGACGGCAAGTCACTAGCTATTTTAACTTGTATAGGGTGTGTAGCTATCTTTACTGACATTTCTGCTATTTATCTTTCATGATGCCAGGGTCAAAGGTCTAGGCACATGAGCTTATGCAGGTGAGTGAGCAACTGACAGCAAATATTTTAGTCGAAAGTAAAACCGAAGATTTTTCTTGCTCCTTCTTTCAGATTCCTTTATAATGGAAGTAATACTTTCAGAAAGCGACGGATTTATCTATGAAATTAAGGTTCTCACGTAAGCATGAGTGGAAAAGAAATGCTTCTTGGTTCTGCGAAAGAAGCGGTCTCCTATGGAGCTGATACATTTATGTTCTATACCGGTGCTCCTGCAAATACCCGCCGAAAATAATATCAGCGAACTTCAGATTGATCCTGCCTGGGAATACATGAAAGCCCATGGCATCCGGGAGATTGTTGTCCACGCTCCCTACATCATCAATCTCGAAACACTGTCAGACCCTTGCTGTTGAATTTCTCGCCAAAGAGCTTGAACGTACCATTGCCTGTAAAAGCCACACCCTGATCCTTCATCCCGGTTCCCATGTAGGCGAAGGAATTGAGGCCGGAACCGCACAGATTATTAAAGGGCTGAACGAAGTCCTCTTCTGACACAGACTGCTGCATTGCACTGGAGACCATGGCCGGAAAAGGCTCGGAAATTGGTCGTACATTTGAAGAACTGGCTGCCATTTACGATGGTGTAATGCATAACGACAAACTGCGGGTCTGCTTTGATACCTGTCACACCAGTGACAGCGGATATGATATCATCCATCATTTCGATGCTGTCATGGATTCTTTTGACCGTATCCTCGGAAAAAAGAACAGATTGCTGTCTTCCATATCAACGACAGCAAGAATCTCCCCGGTGCAGCAAAAGACCGGCATGAAAATCTCGGATTCGGACAGATTGGATTTGATGCCCTGAACTATATTGTTCATCATCCCGACTTTGAAAATGTCCCTAAAATCCTCGAAACTCCCTATATTCCTTCTGCAACAAAAGCGAAAAAATCTTATGCTCCTTATAAATATGAGATACAGATGCTGAGAGAACAGGTTTTTAATCCCATATGAAAGAACAGATTCTTGCCGATGCAGAAAACTAGCAGAAAGTCTCCGGATTCTGGTCACCGGTCTTATGAACAGTAAAATTTTTTCTGCTCATGATGAAATCCATCAACAAGATTCACCCTTTACTTTTCTTTTATTTTATGGTAGGATAAATAAGGTTGTTGATGAATTTCATCATACAATCGGAATGCGTCTGTAGCTCAGTGGATAGAGCGATGCCCTCCGGAGGCATGTGCGGCGGTTCGACTCCGCTCAGACGCTTTTTGTACCCTTTTTTTTTTTCGAGTTAAGGTCAGAAGCATCAGAATCAATACCACACTTTCTGCTGATACGATCATCATCCACTTTTTCATTTGCGATGGATCCCCGGTTTTTACTGACTGGGGTTTTGATTTTTTCTTCTCTTTTCCACAATGATCTTCTCTTTTTGATTCGTTATCCTCATTTTCCTGACAAATTCTTTCTGTTCGTCATCTTCTGCATCCTTAGTCAGTTCCACGATCCATTCTTTTTCTGCCCGGATATATCCTTCCGGTGCCTGGATTTCTCTGACCCGGTATGTTCCCTGACAGAGCAGTCCGCTTTCTGCCTTTCCTTTTTCATCCGTCTTCAATACTGCGGCTGTCTCTCCGGCTTTTATCTGAATGGTTCCGTCCCCGGTTATGATATCTTTTTCTGCTATAACTTCAAACTCTGCACCTTCCAGTACGTCTCCTGTATCAGCATCTGTCTTTATTATTTCCAGTTTTCCCATCAAAGGTTCATCGTAAAATTCTACCGTAACCGGTCCTGCCCAGTTATGTCCTTCCCGGATCTCAAATGCCACATCTTCTCCCAGCAGATAACCATAAGGTGCTTCTATCTCCCTGAAATAATAGGTACCAGGCTTCAGTTTCTCCGGCAGAAGAAACATTCCGTCTTCACCGGTCTCAAAATAAGTATGCTCTGTCTCTTCCGGATAATAACTTTTCATGGTGATCACTTTTTCTCATCGTCCAGCAGCTCAAATTTTGCTCCTTTTACCCGGATCGTCTTCCCCGTTACTGCATCTTTTTTCACCAGTCTGACGGGTGAAACGATCTGCTATCCTCCAGCAGATAATAAAATGTCTGTCCCTCCTCAGAGATCGTCACTTCAAAATCCTGTACCGGTTTCATTCCCTGCGGAGGATTTATTTCATGGACAGTATAAGTATCATAGACAAGATTTCCCCTTGCATTTTCTCCTGATTGCTTTGTCGTTGCATAACCTTTTTCATCTGTCACGATTTTAAAAACTTCTCCGGTACTTTTTTTTGCTGTCAGGGGAAAACTCAATCCCTTCCAGCGGAGTCTTGTGTTCTGTTTCAGGATCTGTGTCCTCTCTGAATTTAATCAGTTCGATATCACCCCGGATCACCTGTTCTGCGACCTCCACCGGTTCATAAGTGCAGACAGCCTCGGCTGTTCCCTCCGGAAGAATCTTCCTCACAACTACCTCATCTTCTGTCAGATATCCATCCGGTGCTTTCGTTTCCCTGATCGTCACTGTCCCAAGTGGAAACGCTGCTTCCCCATCTGACAGTTCAAAAATGCATCGCCACTGACCTTATGCTCCGAATCAAAAGTGATCTTTCCTGAAGCATCTGTCCGCATGAGCCAGATTCTTTCGGCTTTCATTCTTTTTTGCAGGATCTTCCTCATACAGTCCTTTATAGTATCTGATTTCAAATTCTGCTCCTTCCAGTGTCGCATGACCTGAAGCTTCACATTTCCCTGTATCGGCATCCTTTTTTTTGCAGAATAAGACTGACTGGATTTTTCTGCGGTATATCACTGACTTCTATCATCGCCGTCTGACCGGATAAAACGCAGATCGGATAAACTGTATCATCCAGTGCATAACCTGTCGGACAACTTTTCTTTATATAATATTGTCCCGGACTGACCGTCAGTTCTTGCGTCATTCCATTTTCATCGGTTGTAAGCGTTCCTGTCAGATTTTTACACCCGGCATCAGTATAGACTCCGTAAACCGCTCCGTTTAAACGATATGCCGGATTCTGCTCTGTCACCTGCGGCTCTTTTGAACTTTTCTTCAGTTTTGCTTTTCCATGCGGAACATAAGTCCAGCCACCCATGACCTGCTTTCCGTTTCCTCCGTTGATGACGTATGCACAAAATCCCTGATCCGGTACAGCCAATGCCCTGATCTCTTCCAGTTTCTTTTGAAATGCTTTCTTCAGATCTTCGTAGTATTCCTGCCTTTTCAGATTCGTTCCATAAAAAGCGACATCAAAGTCAAACGCATTATAGACCCATGACAAGAACATATGGCTGTAGCAATATCTCTCATCAAAACCTGCCACTGCTGCCCCCTGCTTTACATCCCCGATCTGCCAGTACCCTTCACTTCCGTACCATTGATACAGTGCCGCTTCACCGGGAGCAGCAACAGAATAATATAATGCCCTTGCAAGATCAGAAGTATTTTCCAGTTTTACTGCTGTATAATTTCCACTCTGCGGAGTACCTCTTGCCGGTTCTAAACACCATGCACTGTTCCCTTCCGCCTCAAAATAATTGGTAGAATAGCCTGAATAATAGATAACTCTGCCACATTCTACATAAACCGTCTTCGCTTCTTCCGCCGACTGAACATCCACATCCTCTTTCGCTGACCGGTCTGCTACATCCGCTTCAGGAAAATAAGCATTCCTGATCCGGTTCCTTTTTTCTTCAATCTGCTCCTTCACCTCTTCTTTTTCTGAAGTTTCCGCTTTTGCCGAAATGCCTTTCTCTCCCAGTGCCGTAAACAGAATCACCAGGATCATCACCGCCGAGAGAAGACTTCCATGAAATTTCCCCTTTTTTCTCATTTCGTCTCCTCCTTTACCTGATATGCTTTTCCACCCATGCTGATGGTCTTATTTTTTCTGCTGTACCGGTATACATGACTTCCCAGGATTTCTTCTTCCGGTACCTGCGTCTCATTGATCTCGCAGACCATTTTTTCCATCTCCGCCACACTGATCCCTGCTGAAGCCGGAACCAGGATCACCTCATGGATGCTGCTTGGAAGTATATAAAAATCTTCCTCTAAAATATCACCCATCATTCTTAACACATAAGGATAGATCATGCAGGCTGCTCCGTTGCTTCTTGCACGGTTCGACAGGACATACATTTTATCTTCTCCCTTCTCTTCACTTTCCAGGAGATTCTGCTCTCTGCGTGCCTCTTTTCCGGCAGCCCCAACAGTTCACTCATGGCATACTGCATTGTAAAGCACTCTGCCATAAGCAGCCGCCTTGTATTCCTGTCCGCTTCACTCCAGAGTATTTTCTCTGTCGTCTTCCACTGATCCATATGCCTGTCGCTGATCAGCATAGCCGTAGTCCCCTTTTCACTTGCATCCAGCAGAACATAATAGATCAATGACAGATCCAGTATTTCCCTGTGCGGAACATCCTGAAGCATCTGTTCATTTTTTTCAGTATTGACAAGCCTGTATACAATTCTTTCTCTGACCTTTTGAAAATCAAAATCTTTTCATAATCCCAGGATTCATCTTTTTTAATTTTTTCATAAGTCTCCAACAGCTCGTCCACGATCTCATTGATCGTCTTTCCTCCGAGATAACTTTCATAAAATTCTTCTAAATAAATCGTCGGTGAAAGATTGATTCCCGGAGTTTCAAGGATCACACCTGTCCTCCGTGTATCGTTATTCTTCACTGCTGTATAAACTGTCGCTTTCAGACCTCCTTCTTTTTCTCTGGTTTATCATAGTTTCAACCGCATGTACAAATTCTGTATAATTCACCTTTCTCCTTTCCGACTGCGGTCCACTGATTTTTGAATGAAATTCGGTACGATCCGTACCTGACTGATTCGATTTATGAATTGAAACAATATTATGTGCTATTTATTATATGCGACCGTCCACCTGACCGCAACATAAAAATTATTAAAACTTTCCAAACTAATTAAAATATATAAAAAGAGCCGCAGACATGAACATCTCATGTATACGACTCTGACTAATTATGAATATCCGGATTATACTCTTGAGAGATACTCTCCAGTACGTGTATCGATTTTCAGAACATCTCCTGTCTCAACGAACAGCGGAACCATAACGGTAGCACCTGTCTCTACGATTGCAGGCTTTGTAGCACCCTGTGCTGTATCACCCTTGAATCCAGGCTCTGTCTCTGTAATCGCCAACTCTACGAACAGCGGTGGCTCTACAGAAAATACATTTCCATTGTGGGAACAGATCTTAACTGTCTCATTCTCTTTTACGAACTTCAGTGCGTCACCAACAACATCTGAGTTCAGTGCGATCTGATCATATGTCTCCATATCCATGAAGTTATAGAGATCTCCATCCTGATACAGATACTGCATATCTTTTTCTCTCGATATGAGCATTCTCAAATTTCTCTGTAGGACGGAATGTCTTCTCAACAACTCCTCCACTGATGATATTTTTAATTTTGTTCTTACGAAAGCAGCACCCTTTCCTGGTTTTACGTGCTGGAACTCCATAATCTGATAAATATTTCCTTCAATCTCGATTGTAATACCGTTCTTAAAATCTCCTGCTGAAACCATGTATAATCCTCCTTCAATAACTTATCATTCAGGCATTCGCTCATACCATTTTATACTAATTTTCTACTTTTTTCAATCCTTTTTGCAGGTTGCCCTGTCTTAAATGCATTTATCTGCATTCTTTTTCATAAAAATGCAATACAATCTTCTCCAGATACCGTTTTAACACAATCTGGATCTCTTCTTTTTCGGATTCATAGGCTGCACAAGAATATTATGAATCCCGGCTCTTTTGCTCCCCCCACATCCGTAAAAAGCTGATCTCCGACAAATATTGTACTGGACAGATCTGTCCCCATCAGTTCCATCGCACGCTTATAATTACCTGTAGCCGGCTTATGTGCATTAAAAATATAATGCGTCCCTACATCCTGATTGAACATCTCAACCCGCTTCTTCTGGTTATTCGACAAAAGACAGGACTCAAACCCGATCTCTTTCAAACGTCTGAACAACTGCTTTGCCCGTTCATCTGCCGGAGCACCATGGAACCAGTGTATTGTCAATATCGAAAAATTACACCTCTGTACCCTTCCTGATACAGTTTTTTCAAATGGAATACTGTATGTTGATTCCATATATTCATCCGGAAAAAATTGATCAAACATTCTCTTCATCTAACTCCGTAAGCTTTGAGATAAGCTCTTCACTGATCTCAAGAATCGACTTATTATCTGTCTGATCACAACATCCGCTGCCGCTTCATATTTCTCACGACGCTTCTCCATCATATCTGTAATAAACGGAACATTTTTTATTTCCATTCAGGATCGGTCTGTCGTTGCTGTCCTTTGACACGTTCATAAATTGTCTCAGGACTTGCCGTAAGAAGAACCACTCTTCCGTTCTTCTTCATCTCGACTACATTCTGCTCACGCATGGCAACACCACCACCACAGGAAATAATGCAGTTCTCACCCTCCTGCAGTTCTTTGAGAAGATTTGTCTCAAGATTACGGAAATATTCTTCTCCGTAAGTAGCAAAATATCCGGGATACTCATCTCTTCACGTTCTACGATCTCCTGATCCATCTCCACCAGTTTCATGTCGAACATGGTGCTTAAGTAATCGGAAATCGTGGATTTTCCTGCCCCATAAATCCAATCAGAACAATATTATATGAGAAGAGCTTTCTTGCCTGGATTCTCTTACTATTCCTTAAGATCCGCTTAAATACATCATGGATCTCATCCTGATATTTATTATCTTTTCAGCTTCTCGTTCAGTCTGCGTTCCTGCTTGGCTTCCTGAGCCGGCTGGAGAATCGGCATACCATAAGTTTCTTTATAAGCCATGATCTTCTCGATAATGGCATTTCTCTCCACGAGTGCATCAATGATCTTATCATCACATAATGCAAGCTGCTCGCGGTACATTTCCAGATCGTTCATCCTAAAACCTCCACACTTTTTATGCTTCTTACAGATTTTCCGCTAAAATCTTTTTTCGTCGCACAATCCATCTCATTATAGCAATTCAAAAGTGGGATAGCAAGGTTTTTCGATTATTCTTCAAGTGCCTTCCTTATATTATTTTTAAACTGTTCCCACGCAGCTTCATCTTCCACAAAATATTTCGGACAGATTTTCCTGGTCACATCATAATGACGGATGACCTGATCCTCATTCAGATTATATTTTTACACAGCCATGCTGTAAGCTGAACCATCGACTGATAAGTTTTTTTGTAAACTTTCCTGTTTCATCCGGGTGGCAGCACTCAATGGATACCGTATCCGCATTCCGTTCATTTGATGCATAAGCCATCTCCCATGTTGGCACACACTGGATGATCTCCCTTCCAGTCCGACCACAAAATTGCTACTGGCCTCTGTCTCATGGCTGTCCTTCAACCCATTAAAATAATCCCTGTTCTCCTGTGCCGTACTTCCTGGATTTGCTGTATAATGGATCACAATCCCATGAATCTCATCAATCGTTGTGCCGGGTCTTGAATATGGATTTACATCCAGAAGCTGCACATCAATCACCGGCTCTGACGCATCCACGTTGACCGTTCCGTAATCGAATGACATACTGTCTGTTCCTCTGACTTTTCTGATACACGAACGAAGCAGAAGAACCACTGTCAACAAAAACAGCAGCAACACTCCGCTACGGATCAAGCGGTATTTTTTCACCGCTCTTCTTTCTCTCCCTGAAGGTCTGCTCCTTCTGTTCTTTTTCTTTATCTGTATTTCCAAAACCCGTTCTTTTTCCTGTCCCATTCTCCTCTGTCCGATCTCATTTTTTCATCTCTTCTGTTTCCCTGTGCACCACCCATTAACTGGAAGACAGTATCTTCTACTGAACCCTTATATGCCACACGTCCTTCTACGCCTTCCGGAACAAGTTTCTTCGCATTCTCCTGGAAGTAACGGTCTTTACTTCCGTTCTCCATAGCTGCGATAGATCCCATACCGCGGTATACTTTATATTTTCTTCCTGATAAAGTTCAAATGTTCCTGGGCTCTCGTCGCATCCTGCAAACATGCTTCCCATCATGCAGACATTCGCACCGGCTGCGATTGCCTTTGTGACATCTCCGGAATACTTGATACCACCGTCTGCAATGATCGGGATTCCGTACTCTTTTGCCGCAGCATAGCAGTCCATAACTGCTGAAACCTGAGGTACGCCGATACCGGCGACGATACGGGTCGTGCAGATGGAGCCCGGTCCGATACCGACTTTAACGGCATCTACACCAGCTTCGATCAATGCCTTTGTTGCTTCTCCTGTAGCAACATTTCCTGCGATCACCTGAAGATCCGGATATGCATCCTTAACCATTCTTACAGTACGGATAACATTCGCTGAATGTCCATGTGCAGAGTCCATAACAACAACATCGACATGAGATTTCACCAGTGCTTCTACACGATCCAGGCAATTTGCTGTGATACCAACTGCTGCTCCACAGAGAAGTCTTCCCTGCTCATCCTTTGCTGACAATGGATATTTGATCTGTTTCTCAATATCTTTGATCGTGATAAGTCCTTTCAAATTGCCTTCATCATCTACGATTGGAAGTTTTTCTTTTCTTGATTTTGCAAGAATTGCTTTTGCTTCTTCAAGTGTTACTCCTTCTTTTGCTGTAATCAGTCCCTCAGAAGTCATGCACTCTTTGATCTTCTTGCTGAAATCTGTCTCAAACTTCAGATCACGATTAGTAATGATTCCGACCAGTTTTCTGCCCTCTGTGATCGGCACACCGGAGATACGGAATTTTGCCATCAGGTCATTTGCATCTTCCAGTGTATGATCCGGAGAAAGAAAAACGGATCTGTGATAACACCGTTCTCAGAACGTTTTACCTTGTCTACCTCTTCTGCCTGCGCTTCAATGGACATATTCTTATGTATAATACCAATACCACCCTGTCTCGCCATAGCGATTGCCATGCTATACTCGGTTACTGTGTCCATTCCGGCGCTCATCATAGGAATGTTCAGTCTGATTTTCTTTCGTCAGATATGTTGAAAGATCTACCTGATTCGGAATTACTTCTGAATACGCCGGTACAAGAAGAACATCATCAAATGTAATACTTCTTGTAACCTTTGACCGGATCAAGGATTCCGTTTTCAACCATATCTACATACTCTTCTGTAGCTGCGTTGAAACCTGTTCCCGGTGCGGACTCTTTTACTTTATTGATGATAACTGCACCCTCTAATCCTGCATTTGCAGAAATGTAATACAATGGAGCTTCCAGTGCTTTTAAGATTACTTTTGCACCTGTCTTCTCATCACCCTCTAAAGTATCTGCTAATTTGGCAACTTCTTTGGAAGCATGGATATATGCAGATCCACCACCTGCGATAATACCTTCTTCTACAGCTGCTCTTGTAGCATTTAAAGCATCTTCCATACGAAGTTTTGCTTCTTTCATCTCTGTCTCTGTAGCTGCACCAACACGGATTACTGCTACGCCGCCTGCCATCTTAGCAAGTCTTTCCTGTAATTTTTCTTTATCAAACTCAGATGTTGTCTCCTCAATCTGCGCACGGATCTGTTTGATTCTTCCCTGAATGGCATCTTTGTCGCCGGCACCGTCAACGATGATCGTGTTCTCTTTCTGAACTTTAACGGATTTTGCACGACCAAGCTGATCCATCGTTGTATCTTTTAATTCAAGGCCAAGATCAGAGCTTGATCACCTGACCACCTGTAAGGATTGCGATATCCTCTAACATAGCTTTTCTTCTGTCACCATAACCAGGTGCTTTGACAGCTACAACATTGAATGTACCACGCAATTTGTTTACGATTAAGGTTGTTAATGCTTCACCTTCCACATCCTCAGCAATGATGAGTAATCTTGCGCCGCTCTGAACGATCTGCTCTAACAGAGGAAGGATTTCCTGAATGTTGCTGATCTTCTTGTCTGTGATCAGGATGTATGGATCATCCAATGCAGCTTCCATTTTATCCATATCAGAGCACATATATGCAGATAAGTAACCACGGTCGAACTGCATACCTTCTACAAGGTCAAGCTCTGTCTGCATCGTCTTGGACTCTTCGATCGTGATAACACCGTCGTTGGAAACTTTTTCCATAGCGTCTGCTACCATGTTACCAACTTCCTCGTCACCAGCAGAAATTGCTGCAACTTTTGCAATCTGGTCTTTACCGTTTACTTTGGATGACATTGCTTTCAAGGATTCTACCGCTTTGTCAGTTGCTTTCTTCATACCGCGGCGAAGCACGATCGGGTTGGCGCCTGCCTCCAGATTCTTCATACCTTCCTGGATCATTGCCTGTGCAAGTACGGTTGCGGTTGTGGTACCGTCACCGGCAACATCATTTGTCTTGGTTGCAACTTCTTTTACTAACTGTGCTCCCATGTTTTCGAAAGCATCTTCTAACTCAATCTCTTTTGCGATCGTCACACCATCGTTTGTGATGAGTGGAGCACCATAAGATTTGTCAAGAACAACGTTTCTTCCTTTTGGTCCCAATGTAACTCTTACTGTATTTGCTAATTTGTCAACGCCTGCGCCTAATGCTGCTCTGGCTTCTGATCCGTATTTAATTTCTTTTGCCATGATTTTCTACCTCTTTCTATTTTAATATAAATAACTTTTTATTCAACAACTGCAAGGATATCATTCTGTCTTACGATGATATACTCTTCGCCGTCTAATTTCACTTCTGTTCCTGCAAATGCGGTCCAGTTCAGTAAATACGTAATCATTGATTACTTTAATATACGTTCCTTTCATTCCCGAAGAGCGGGATTCTATTACCCCTGCACTTTCAAATTTTCTAAGAGCATTTACAATAACGGATCTTGTAATTCCTACTCGATCTGCAATCTTACTTGCAACAAGATTCCTTCGGCTCCATCCAGTTCATCAAAATATATGAATGATCGCCTCCAGCTCGAATAAGACAATGTGCTGATCGCAGACTGTACAATATGCTCTTTTCTGGTCTCTTCTGCACTTTCTTCATTCACGGAACGAACATCTCAAGGCCAACGACCGTCGTTCCATATTCGCTCAGAATAATATCGTCAATTTCATACACCTTATCTTTTTATAAATAAAAAGTGTTCCAAGTCGTTCTCCGGCAATGTCAATAGGTGTAATGATCGCCTTCGTAACCTTGACAGTTTCTTCGGAAAATCCAAGTGTCTGAAGATTTACATTTTCTTTTTCAGGACTTCACAGATATCGTTAAATACCACCTTTGGACGAATTATTGTTATGAAGCAGTTTATTTATTTTTCTTGTTTTGTCTAACAATTGAACGCTCATTTGACAGCCTCCCATTTTCCTCCATGCTTGCTGGTTTTTTATGACATTTTGTATTTTAGCACATTTATTCAGAAAATTCAATATATTCAATTCAACGAATTTTCCTGTTTTTTCCTTTCTTTTTCAATATTAACTACATATGCTCGTCTGTTCATCAGACGATTTTATTTCCTTTTCATAACCATATAGCCGCCACATTTTCGGCATTTTTTTTGTTGATGGACTTCTGCCATGACATAAATTCACATTCCGGATTATCTTCACATCCGTAATATCTTTCTGCCCTTTTTTTTTTTCGGATTACAACGTCTTTGCCGCATTTCGGACATGGCACGCCGATTTTTTCCAGATAAGGCTTCGTGTTCCTGCACTCCGGGAAGCCAGGGCATGCAAGGAACTTACCATGCGGTCCATACTTGATTACCATATTACGTCCACATTGTTCACAGACCACGTCGGTCACTTCATCCTCAATTTTACCTTCTCAAGATCTTTTTCCGCAGCCTCGACTGCTTTTTCAAGATCTGGATAAAAGTTCTCTATAACCGTTTTCCATTAAAGTTCCCTCGCCGACACTGTCGAGCAGGCTCTCCATGTTTGCCGTGAAATGTTCATCCACGATAGATGGGAAAGATTCCTTCATGATCGGAATTTACCACTGAACCGAGTTCTGTCACGTAGATGTTCTTATTTTCCTTTGCCATATAGCGTCTTGCAAGAATTGTGGTAATTGTCGGGCATAAGTACTCGGACGCCGATTCCAAGTTCCTCTAATGTCTTAACCAGAGAAGCTTCCGTATAGTGCGCCGGTGGCTGGGTAAAATGCTGCTTCGTATCGAATTCTTCAAAGTTTTAATTTTGTATCTTTATCAATTGACTTTTAAAAGTACCTGTTTTTCCTGCTTTTTCATCATCTGCTTCCGTATATACACAGAGCATAAATCCATCAAATGCGATCTTGGATGCTGATGCTGTAAACCGGTAATTTCCGGCACCGATCTTCACGTTGGTCGTCTCATATACCGCAGATGCCATACGGCTTGCTGCAAAACGTTTCCAGATCAGCTGGATACAACGGAACTGATCCCGGCTTAACGAACTCTTTAATCTCGGACGGAATACGGTTAATATCTGTCTGACGGATCGCTTCGTGAGCATCCTGAATCTTTGCATTGCTCTTCTTGACTTCCTTCTCCGTCAGACAGATATTTTCTCCGTAGCTTTTCGAAATAAAGGCACGCGCTGCTTCATCCGCCTCTTCGAAATACGAACGGCATCCGTACGCAGATAGGTGATGATACCGACCGTTCCCTGTCCCTTCACATCCACACCTTCATAGAGCTGCTGGGCGATTCTCATCGTCTTTGAGATTGGGAAGTTCAGCGCTTTGGAAGCTTCCTGCTGCAAAGTACTGGTTGTAAAAGGAAGCGGCGCTTTTTTTGTGCGCTCTCCCTTTTTCATATCGCAGACTTTAAATTCTTTGCCTTTTAATTCCGCAAGCACCTGATTCCATCTGTTCCTCGGAAGAAATCTCAAACTTTTCGCCGCCTTTGTCCAGCAGCTTTGCTGTAATCGGTTTTTCTCACCTTCCGGCAGGAGCTTGCCTCGAAAGACCAGTACTCCTCCGGAATAAATGCATCAATTTCTTCCTCACGGTCACACACAATCCGTAAAGCAACGGATTGTACACGACCGGCACTCAGCCCTCTTTTACTTTTGCCCATAACAACGGGCTGATCGGTAACCAACCATACGGTCTAGCATACGTCTCGCCTGCTGTGCATCAACCAGATCCATATCAATCTCACGCGGTGTCTTTAAGGATGCTTTTACCGCTGTTTTTGTAATTTCGTTAAAACTGATTCTGCTGACATCTTTGTCGTCCAGTTTCAACGCCTTGGTTAAATGCCAGGAAATTGCCTCTCCTTCACGGTCCGGGTCAGTTGCGAGATAAATTTTATCCGCTTTTTTACTTCTTTTCTCAGCTTTGCAAGAATCTCTCCCTTTCCACGAATCGTAATATATTTCGGTTCAAAATCATTTTCCAGAGAAAATCCGAGCTGACTCTTCGGAAGATCTCTCACATGCCCGTTACTTGCCATGACCTCATAATTTTTCCCAGAAAAGTCCGCTGATGATCCGGTTCCTCATGGGAAAATTCATTGCAAGCGGAGGGTTTCCTGGTGGAAATTCGAAAGGATTCCGCCTCCGTGTTCTATGATATCCATATATAAACCGATATGATCTCTTGGATAACAGACATCCACTCCGCTCCCTAAAACAGCATAAGATTTTCCGCCTGCATTCAACGCTGCTCTTTGTCCTGTTCCATCGATCCCTTTCGCCATGCCACTGATGATATCAACACCTGCCGCCAGTACTTCCGCAAATTCTCTTGTATAATGTTCTCCATACCCACTACACCCCCTTGCTCCGACAATTGCTGCCTTCTTCTTGGCTCCCGGACATGTTCCTTTCACAAAAAGAGCAAACGGGGGATCTGGTATCTCAGCCAGCCCCGGAGGATATTCTTTTGAAAAAAAATGGAATAAATTCGATTCCATGTTCCTGCATTTTGTAAAACTCTTCTTTTAATTGTTCTTTCGTTTTTCTCTTTCCGGGCTTTTTTAATCCTCTTTTTCTTCCTCTGTAAGGAATTCAATTCCTGTAATTTCAGTTTCTTCTATATAATATATCTTCTTTCCACTTCCTATGAGTTCTCGGAGCAGATACTTTTTTCTTGCAGATAGTTTTCGAATCGTAGAAAACCAGTATTCAAAATCATCTCTTCACACATCATACATACCTCCCCAATATTTCCTGTCCAATGTCCGATAACCGATCGCCTCCTGTAAATGTTCCAGTTTTATCTCCTCACTGTAATCTAAATCCGCAATCGTTCTCGCAACCTTTAAGATTCGGTGATAAGATCTCGCCGTCAGATTCAGTACATCATAAGCCTGCCCCATCAGTCGCATTTCTTCTCCGTTTAATCTGCAATACTTACTCAATTCTGCACCATGAAGCATTGCGTTACACTGGATTTTCGTGTTTTGGTAGCGAATCTTCTGTCTCTTTCTTGCTTCACATACCGCGCTTTGATCACTGCCGAAGACTCGGACAAGAAACAGACTCTTTCACCAGATCTCGATATTCCACTTTAGAAGCTTCAACACTAAGATCAATCCGGTCGAGAAACGGTTGGCTGATCTTGCTTAAATACGCCTGGATCTGTGCCGGCGTACAAGTACAGGCTGTCGATGGAAATTTCCCACACGGACACGTATTCATGGCAGACACAAGCATAAAATCGGCCGGAAAGATATAATTCCCGCTGGTTCTTGTGATCTGTATGCTGCGTTGTTCCAATGGCTGCCTGAGCACTTCAAGAACACTTCTCTTAAATTCAGGAAGTTCATCCAAAAATAAAATACCACTATGCGCCAGGCTGATCTCTCCTGGTCTTGGAACAATCCCACCACCAATCAGCGCTGCTCTCGTTGCAGTATGATGTACCTCTCGAAAAGGTCTTCTGGAAATCAGTGGTTCCTTTCCATCCAGCATTCCCATGACACTATAAAGCTTTGTAAGCTCCATACTTTCTTCATAATTCATCGGCGGCAGAATTCCTGCCATACATTTTGCGGTCATTGTCTTTCCCGCTTCCGGGTGTCCGACCATAAGCAGATTATGCCCTCCGCCACAGCAATTTCCGCTGCCCGACGGACATTCTCCTGACCATACAAATCTGCGAAATCAGGTACTTCTTCTCCCCGTTTTCCTCTGTCTTCTATTTTATCAGCCTCTTTTTCACCAAGATATCTCTGTTCTCCACCTGTTCTGTTTCCATGTTCCAAATAACTAATACATTCCTGAGACTTCCAACTGCAATAATCCGAATCCTTCTACAAGTTCTGCTTCCTTTTTCATTTTCTCTCGGAACAATACAGCTTGTAACTTTTTGTACCTTTGCCTCTGATACCATAGAAAGAATCCGGGAACTTTTCTGACTTGTCCATCCAATCCCAGTTCTCCGATGATCATACAGTCTTTCATTCTTCTATTCTGTTGTAAAACGCCTGAAGTGACGTCAGAATCGCCACTGCGATTGGAAGATCAAATGACGCTCCTTTTTCCTCATAGTTGCCGGCGAAAGATTGATCACCACACGTTTTGCCGGAAATTCAAGACCTGAATTCCGGACTGCAGACCGTACGCGTTCTGCTGCTTCTTTCACCTCTGATGACAGATATCCCACCATGTGAAAAATCGGAAGTCCATTGCTGACATCCGCCTCCACATAGACCATTTCTACCGCAAGCCCTTCCATTGCCGCGGATTTTACTGTACTAAAACTCATATGCGCTCCTTCCTTTTCCCAGTCACAAGCGCACCTGTTCTTCTTACACCCCATTGTAAGCTGCTGAAATTCTGGCTGAATCAGCCGGATTTGATTTTCGGAACTGACATTCCGAGAATGTATAGATATCATAACTTCCGAATATCGATTTGTCAATCAGTTTCCGAGAACTTGAGCATATGGAAAAGCACAATTTCCACATTTTTTCATAAACTATATTAAATGCATCCAGAGGTGCTGTCTTGAAAGCATTTCCTAATCCCCTCACACCGGCGGAAGAGAAAAATACATTCAGAGATACACCGAGGGCGATCTGGAAGCAAGCATATTTTAATTGAACGCAATCTCCGTCTCGTTGCCCATGTTATACGGAAATACCAAAGCTCAATCATACAAAGATCTTTTGAATTAAAGATGTAAGTTCCGCGTTCATTCTCATATACCGGAAAATACTCACCCGGACGCTTCTCTTCAACCACAGAGTATTTCCAACGGCATGGATGTGTACATGCCCCCTGGTTTGCGTCCCTTCCTGTAAAATAATTGGACAGCAGACATCTTCCAGAATAGGAAATACACATAGCGCCATGTACAAGTCTCTATCTCCAGATCATCGGAAATGTGTTCCCGGATCTGCCGGATCTCCGCAGGAAAGTTCTCTTGCCGTTACCACACGGGTAGCACCGAGTTTCTCCCAGAACTGAAATGTTCCGTAATTGGTGTTGTTTGCCTGTGTACTGATATGGCGGTCAATATCCGGGCATACTTCTCCGGCGATCGTAAAGATTGCCGGATCTGCAATGATCAGTGCATCCGGTTTGATTTCCTTTATACTCTGCAGTTCAAAATACTCACGCACCCCGGCAAGGTCATCGTTGTGCGCCAGAATATTAGCGGTCACATATACTTTCACACCATGCTCATGGGCAAATTGCAATTCCTTTTCGCATCTCTTCCGTTGAAAAATTCTTCGCTTTTGCTCTAAGACCGAAAGCCTTCTCCCCGATATAGACCGCATCAGCTCCGAAAATAACTGCCGTTTTCAACACTTCCAGACTGCTCGCCGGAATTAATAACTCAGGATGTCTGCTCATCTTTTCTTCATTCTCCTACTTCTTCTTTTTCTGTTTTTATGGCGGCTTATAATTTTGCGCTTTACTGCGCAATGTCCGTTCCGCTTCCGTTTTTCACACTCAGCGCCATCCCCGTCTCCTAAAGGAATGATCGATGTTACAATGCGCATCGTTATGTTTTAATTCGTACAGATATTCCCGCATCCGCGCATGAATCGTACGATCCCGCCGTTCTACCGCGAAACGTGACTCGATCACATCACCGTCCTGCATCACATTATCCGAGACAAGGATACCGCCCTTTGCAAGCAGACGCAGTATCTCCGGCAGATAATGAATGTACTGACCTTTCGCCGCATCCATAAAAATAAAATCATACGGTCCTTCCAATGTTTTCAGCACATCCATCGCATCGCCTTCCAGCAAAGTGATTTTCTTCTCTTTTCCTGCACGGACAAAATTTTGTCTTGCGATCGGTATTCTCTTCTCATAATTTTCAATCGTTGTGATCGCACATTCTTCCGGTACATATTCACTCATCAATAACGCAGAGAAACCTACGGCAGTTCCGACTTCCAGAACGCGCATAGGTTTTTTTACCATAAGGAGCACCTTTAAGAAGCTCTGCATCTCACGGCGTATTATAGGCACGTTATCAGCCAGAGCCTCTCTCTCGATGTCCTCTAATATTTCACTGTTTTTCGTATCCAGCGAATTGATGAATGTAATAATACGTTCATCTACTATCATAATTTACACATCCACATCCATGATGATCGGAATCACCATCGGTTTTCTCTTTGTCTTTTTCCAAATATAGTCGTTCATAGTATCGCGGATCACCAGTTTGATCTTGCTCCAGTCTGTATGACGTCCCGAGAGACACTTATCCACCGCCTCGGATACCGCTCTTCTCGCATCATCCATCAGTTCTTCTGATTCTCTTACATAAACGAAGCCTCGCGATACGATATCCGGACCTGCAAGCAGGCGGTTCGTTCTTCTCTCAAGCGTAAGCACAACAATGATAATACCGTCCTCTGCCAAATGCTGTCTGTCCCGAAGCACGATGTTTCCTACGTCTCCTACCCCGAGTCCGTCTACAAGAATCGCTCCCTGTGTGTACTTTATCTACTACTTCCGCACTGTCATCGCACAGTTCCAGCACATCTCCGGACTGAATGATAAATACATTTTCCTTCGAATTCCAAGTGATTTTGCCACTTCCGCATTTGCTTTCAAATGACGGTATTCTCCGTGGACCGGAATGGCATATTTCGGCTTCACAAGAGAATAGATCAATTTCAGTTCTTCCTGACAGGCATGTCCCGATACATGGGCATCCTGGAAAATAACTTCCGCCCCTTTGGAAGAAAGTTCGTTGATCACACGGGAAACAGACTTCTCATTTCCCGGAATCGGATTAGAACTGAAGATAATCGTATCGTTTGGCTGTATCGTCACTTTTCTGTGCACGTCCGCCGCCATTCTCGACAGAGCCGCCATAGACTCTCCCTGACTTCCGGTTGTGATAAGAACCATCTTCTCCGGCGGATAATTCTTCATCTGATCGATCTCGATCAATGTGTTTTCCGGCACATCCAAATATCCCAATTCTGACGCTGTCGCAATGATATTCACCATGCTGCGCCCTTCCACAACTACTTTTCTTCCATACTTATATGCCGAATTGATAATCTGCTGCACACGATCCACGTTAGAAGCAAACGTAGCGATGATCAGCCTTGTATTCTGATGTTCCGCAAAAATATGATCAAACGTAATACCGACCGTCTTTTCCGACTGGGTAAATCCTCGCCGCTCCGCATTCGTACTGTCTGACATCAGAGCAAGCACACCTTTTTTCCGATCTCCGCAAACCGCTGTAGATCGATCGCATCTCCGAACACCGGCGTATAATCGACTTTAAAATCTCCTGTATGGATTACGACACCGGCAGGCGAATAGATCGCAAGGGCAGACGCATCCTGAATACTGTGGTTCGTTTTAATAAATTCAATCCTGAATTTTCCAAGATTGATCGACTGTCCGTGGCGGACAACTTTTCGCTTCGTCGTCCGAAGAAGATTATGCTCCTTTAGTTTGTTTTCAATAATGCCCATCGTAAGTTTCGTCGTATAGATCGGCAGATTGATCTCTTTGAGCACATACGGAAGCGCGCCGATGTGATCCTCGTGACCATGTGTGATAACAAACCCTTTCACTTTCGATGCATTGTCTTTCAAGTATGTTACATCAGGGATCACAAGATCGATCCCCAGCATATCATCCTCCGGGAATGCCAGACCGCAGTCCACAACAATAATACTGTCTTCAAACTCAAAGGCAGTAATATTCATTCCGATCTGCTCCAGTCCTCCCAGCGGTATGATACGCAATTTTCCGTTATTCTGTTTTTCAAAAAATAAACACCTCCACTATTTCCCTTTTTCATGCATTCTCTGCATATTCCGTAAAACTTTACTTCATGATCAAGAACATGAAATCCAATCGTACGTTCAATGTGACGTTCCGCTTCTTCCAGAAGGTCATCATCGAAAGGAATGATTTTATTGCAAGTTCTGCATATAAGATGATGGTGGTTATGTTTCGATCCGCCGTCCAGCAGATGTCCGATCTCGTAACGCACACATCCCTCATCCAAATTAATCTTGTCTATGAGCTGCATATCCCATAAAAAGCTGGATCGTACGGTACACAGTTGCAAGTCCGATTTCCGGATGCTCCTGCGTCACCAGCTCATAAATATCTTCCGCAGTCAAATGCCTGCCTTTATTCTGCTCCAAGACAGAGAAAGGATCAAAATTCTCTGATTCGTAACTTTCAACCCTTTTTTCTCTTAATTTTTCTTTGAGCAGTTCTTCTGTCCTGTTCTTTTTCATTCTATCCTCACCCGAAACATCCAAAACATTTTTCACTGCGATTTCACGCATTTTGCCATACTGTCATATCTTATATATCACTGTCCGATTTCCCGTGGAAACTCTCAGAAGTTCCCATAGCATACAATGTAATTTTCTTCTTAGATCAGAGTTCAATACTGACATCTTCAAGAAGTTCCTCAAACACCTTGGAGACCGCCTGTAACTCTTTCTCATTTTCAACGATCTCATAAACGCTCTCGCCTGATTCTTCATCACGAACGTCTTTTAATATCAGACATTCCGCATCGTCATCCTCCGACTCCGCAACAAGAATATACGCGCTCCCGTTGATCTTTGTTTCTTCAAGTATAAAAAATTCGTCCTCACCGTTTCCATCCGCAAATGCAAACTTTACTTTTTCCATATCCGAACCCCTTACATCTTTTATTTTTCTATCCTGATATCCTGCACAAAATCACCGAAAGCGCCAAAAGACACATCCCGGGATTGTAAGCAGCCGCCAAGGTCTTAGCATATCCCGAACTTTGGCTCATTGCCTATACAAAAATGACAGACTTCATTCATTCTGCCTGTTTTTTCATATGCATCAGATCAAGATAACCCTGCAAAATAAACACTGCGGCGATCTGATCTATATGTTTCTTTCTGTTTTCACGGCGCACGTTGCTCTCGATCAGAGTACGTTCTGCCTCTACGGTCGTCAGTCTCTCATCCCACAAAATGACCTCTAACCCGGTTCTGCGTTTGAGCATCTCTCCGAATTCCATAGACTGCTGCGCACGCTCTCCGATATCGTTATTCATATGTTTCGGAAAGCCGAGGACGATCTTCTCCACATCATATTTTTGATCAGTTCCTCTATCCTCGCGCAAGTCCGCCGAAGTTTATTTTCTTCTTTTCTCTCGATCGTCTCCACTGCCTGAGCCGTAAGACGAAGAGCGTCGCTGATCGCAACGCCTACCGTTTTCGACCCATAATCAAGTCCCATAATTCTCATATCTGATTATTCCCACGAATGATGTTCGATATACGCTTTTAACAGCTCCTCGACCAACTCATCTCTCTCTACTTTCATGATCAGGCTTCTCGCTCCGTTAAAACTTGTAACATATGTCGGATCTCCCGACATGATATATCCGACGATCTGATTCACCGGATTATATCCTTTTTCTTTCAGAGCCTTAAACACGATCTCAAAATGTCTCCGGCCGAAATCTGCGGTCCCGGTTCTACCTGAAAGAATTGTGTATTGCTGAGATCACTCATCTTGCTGTTCCTCCTTACCTTCTGTCTTTTTGTATAAGAATTCTATTCCTCAAACAGCGCAAATTTTCGGAAACTCCGAAATCACTACCTACAATTCTAATATACTCCCATTCAAAATTCAACGTATAATTTGTGAATGATTTCTCAATTCTCACTTTTACGATACATTAGAAATATTTTTTTCGGTTTCTAGTGCAATTTTCATATACTCTTTTTGTATGTCCTGTCTAACAGCCTTTCCACTCGATCTGCGACGCGTTCTTCAAAAAGAACTTCCACTTCTTTTCCGATAAAGCTGTCCTCGTATGCCTTTTTCTTTTTCGCCGAGGGCAATTAATTGTGGGCTTCTTTCTTCGCCTTTGATCTTGTTCATCAATCTGGCCGTCCATCACTGCCGCTTTTGTCCCTTCTCTCTTCGAGTATTTGAAAATATGCGTTTCATAAAAATCAACCCGGTCGACAAACGCATAGGAAGCTTCAAACTCTTCCTCTGTCTCCCCCGGAAATCCGACGATCACATCTGTCGTAAGAGCCGGATGATCAAAATATTTTCTCAATATCTGACACACTGTCATAATATTCTCCGCTTGTATACTTTCTGTTCATCCGCTTCAGCGTCGCGTCACATCCGCTTTGAAGAGAAAGATGAAAATGCGGACACATCTTCTCGGCATCTCGGAAACTCTTTTGCAAACTCTTCCGTAATAATCCCCGGCTCAAGAGAACCGAGACGGATCCGTTCGATCCCTTCGAATCTCATGGACTGCCCGGATCAGATTCCAGCAGATGTCTCTGCCCGTCAAAATCGATACCGTAAGAACTCAGATGGATTCCCGTAAGAACAACTTCTTTATATCCGTTTCCGGCAAGATCTCTCACTTCTTCCAGCACGTCTTTGTCTGCCTGCGCACTCTGCCCCTCGCATAAGGGAATGATACAATACGTACAAAATTGATTACATCCGTCCTGCACTTTAATATACGCTCTCGTATGATCTCCCGGTTTTGTCAAATGCAGTTCTTCATACTCTTTCGTACGGTTGATATCTTCCATCGCATATTCTGTATGACCGCTTTTTTCCATTTCATATTGTTTCAATAATTCCGGCAGATCTTTTTTATGATTATTTCCGATCACAATATCAATACACGGATCGATCTCCTTACCCTCCTGCGCCTGTACATAACACCCCGCCGCCACAACGACCGCGTCCGGGTTTAATTTTCTTGCTCGGTGCAGCATCTGCCGAGATTTCCTGTCTGCTATATTTGTCACCGTGCATGTATTGATAATATAAACATCCGCCCCTTTCTTTAAAGGGAACGATCTCATAACCTGCCTGTTCAAGCATTTCCTGCATTGCTTCCGTCTCATATGCGTTTACTTTACATCCAAGATTATGAAGTGCCGCTTTTTTCATAAGTTTACCTCTTTTTCCTATTCTTTCTATCATTGTTCCTTGACTTTTAGTTCCCTATCCCGTAGAATATTCATAAGGTTTTGACCCTATTTTATCACATATTTCAAGGAGGTAGCAAAATGAAAACTGTACAGATTTCATTAAATTCAATCGACAAAGTAAAATCTTTCGTAAATGAGATCACAAAATACGACAACGATCTTCGATTTAGTATCTGGAAGATACGTTATAGACGCCAAATCCATTATGGGAATTTTCAGTCTTGATCTCTCCAAACCGATTGATCTTAACATTCACGCAGACGGCGACGTTGATGCAATCCTCGCTGCACTTGACCCGTATATCATCAAATAATAACAGTCAAACATATTTATGCGTAAATGCACAATGCAAAAAGCTGTCTCTTTTGAGACAGCTTTTTTGTAATGGCGACGAGCCAAAGCCCGGGATATACCAAAACTTCGGCAGCCGCTTACAATCCCTGAACATGCCTTTTGGCACTTTCGGTGATTCTATGCCCCTACGGTGATCACTTCTGCAGTTTCAAGCGCCGTCTTCATCAGATCATCGATACAATCTGCCAGATTGATCTCCGACTTTTCGATTCTTTCTACATTCGGCTTTGTCACCGGATGCTTTGCCACGAAAATCGTGCAGCAGTCTTCAAACGGCTGGATTGAAACTTCGTATGTGTCGATCTTTTCAGATATTTCCACAATCTCTTTCTTATCAAATCCGATAAGCGGACGGTATACCGGCAGTGTGCAGACAGCGTTTGTCGCCGCAAGACTCTGCATCGTCTGACTCGCCACCTGTCCGATGCTCTCTCCCGTAACAAGACCGAGACAGCCGTTTTTCTTCGCAAAATGTTCTGCGATCCGCATCATATACCGACGCATGATGATCGTCAGCTCATCGTGCGGACATTTTTCATAAATGGCAAGCTGAATATCGGTAAAATTAACAATGTGAAGCTTGATCGGACCTGAATAAGCAGATACGAGTCTTGCAAGATCTATCACTTTTTCTTTCGCTCTCTCACTTGTATACGGCGGTGCGTGAAAATAAACCGCCTCCAGCTCAACGCCGCGTTTCGCAACCATATAACCGGCTACCGGACTGTCGATCCCTCCCGACAGCAGAAGCATCGCACTGCCGTTTGTTCCGACAGGCATTCCTCCCGGACCCGGAATGATCTCGGAATAAATATAAACTTCTTCTCTTATCTCTACATTCAGACGTACTTCCGGATCGTGCACATCAACTTTCATCTCAGGATATGCATCAAGAACCGCCTCGCCAAGCGCACAGTTTAATTCCATCGAATTCATCGGATAGCGTTTATTCGCGCGTCGCGCTTCTACTTTAAACGTCTTGTCTGCCTGAGGATACATCTCGCCTACATAAGCAGTCACGTCTTTTTTCAATCCTTCCGGATCTTTCACTTCTTTGCGGACAACCGGACAGATCCCTACAATGCCGAATACTTTTTTGAGACTTTCAACCGTCTCCTCATAATCATATTCACCCTCGCAGTCCACATAGACTCTTCCGTGACATTTATGAACAAGGAATTCTCCGTCTACGCCCTGCAGAGCATAACGAATCTGACGTACCAGTGCATCTTCAAAGATATAACGATTCTTTCCCTTGATCCCTATTTCTCCATATTTAATCAAAAATGAATGAAACTCCATCTTCTTCTCCTTCTTTGCGCCATATCTTTCTGTCATGTGAAATCAGCGCCGTGTATATTTCCGAAGCATCGGAATACAATTATATAGTGTTTCCAACGTATAGTCAATTTCTTCTTTTGTCGTAAACTCCGACATACTGAACCGCAGCGTCGAATCAAGATATTCTCTCGCCGTTCCTATCGCTTTCTGAAGAACACCGCTTACTGCCGGATGATTAGATGCACATGCAGATCCTGATGAGACATAAATTCCCTTATCTTCCAGTGTATGAAGAAGAACCTCACTTCGGATTCCTGCAATTCCAAGACTGATGATATGTGGTGCACTTCCTTCATCTTTCAGACCATGGACTGTTGTATTCTCAATCTTTCCTGCCTGCTCAATAAAATAATCCTTCAGTTCACGCATCAGAGCTGTTTTCATATCCAGATCATTATAGATCATCTTTGTTGCCAAGTCCAAGCCCTGCAATTCCCGGAACATTTTCTGTACCTGAACGGAGATCCTTCTGCTGTCCTCCTCCGAAAAGAATCGGTTTAATCTTCACCTTTTCACCCACATAGAGGAATCCGGTTCCCTTCGTCCATGAATCTTATGTCCACTCGCACTTAACAGGTCGATCTTCTGACGTTTTGGATAAATGTGATATTTTCCAAATCCCTGCACTGCATCCGAATGGAAAAGAATAGAAGAATTATACTTTTACAATCTTTACCGCTTCATCAATCGGTTGAAGTGTTCCAACCTCATTGTTCACATACATAACTGATACGAGAATCGTTTCCGGACAAAGTGCTTCTTTCAATGCTTCCAGAGAACTCTTCCACTCGCATCTACCGGAAGATATGTGACACGGAACCCTTCTTCTTCTTCCAGATAACGCATTGTATTTAAGATTGCAGGATGCTCGATTGAAGTTGTGATCAGGTGATTTCCGCTCTTCTGTTTGCTCTTGCACATCCGATCAGTGCAAGATTATCACTCTCTGTTCCTCCTGATGTAAAAAATATCTTTCGCATTTACCTTAAGAACCTTTGCGATCGTTTCTCTTGGCTTCCTTTACATAATGCTTTCCGCATCTACACCTTTTCGGTGCATGGAGGATGGATTGCCATAATCCTGACACATTACTTTATATACAAGCTCTCCCACTTCCGGATAGCACTCGTTGTAGCTGAATTATCAAATATGCTTCCATTTATCTTTCCTTTACTAATTTGTTACCATTCAAATTATGCAACGTCTTTCTATTATCGTTTTTATCGTCCAACTGTTCCCGGCATTCTATATGATACATCAAGAATCGAAAGTGTCGTAAGACCCGCAGTCTCTGTCCTTAAAATCCGCTTTCCAAGCGTGACCGGAACCGCGCCCCTTTCTCTTTTGCCCTGAGCATCCGCTTCTTCAAAACCTCCTTCCAACCGATAAATATTCCGACCGACTGTCCCGGTTCTATTTGTTATGATCAGCTTCTGTTCGGCCATACCTTCTTCCAGTTCATACGGGATAAGAACGACGTCAAGCACTTTCTGCCTGTTCTAATGCTTCCGTAAAAGAACATCACATCCTGCAAACTTCCGGAATCACGCCTCTTCCCGACTGCTCTGCCGCTCCTTTTGGCGATTAGCTGCCAGCGTTCCTCTTTTTCACCGCTTTCTTCTCATCTAACTTTACGACCGAACGTTTTGCCGAAAACGGAACGATTTTGATGAGCGCCCAGTTCTACCGACTTTTGTACGATCCATTCCATCTTATCGCCTTTCGGAAGTCCCTGAAACAAAATAATTTCCGATGGAAGTTCCGTCTCGGTATCCAGCTTTCGGAACACATCGAGCACTGCCTGATCTTTCTCATACCGATTCAGGCAGCAAAGATAAGTCGTCCCCTGACCGTCATTGATCCTACATCTTCTCCCACTTTCATGCGAAGTACATTTTTCATATGGTTGAGATCCGCGCCCCTGATCAAAATTTCACTTTCTGTGATCCATGACGGCTCTGCAAAAACTGCTGCATTCCTCTTCTCCTTACCGTTTTAATTTTTTCGGGCTGTCACACAGACCCACTCGCCTTGATATGTAATGTCAAGCACTTCCAGACCTGCTTTTTTCACAGCTTCCACAACCGTTTCTTCTTTATCATCGATAATACCGCTTGTAATATAGATTCCGCCCTTTTTATCTGATTCACGACAACCGGAGTCAGCGCTACAAGAACGTCCGCTAAAATATTGGCCGCAACAATGTCATAACACTCATATCCGACTTTATCCTGTACTTCTTTGTCATCGATAATGTTTCCGATCATCACCTCATAACGGTCTTTTGAGATTCCGTTCACTTCCATATTTTCATGAGTTGCATCGATAGCACAAGGATCTAAGTCTGTTCCGACCGAATATTTTGCACCGAATTTCAACGCAAGCATCCCGAGGATCCCGCTTCCGCACCCTACGTCAAGAATCTTCGTATTCTCCGTTACATATTTGCGGATCTGGCGGATGCAAAGCTGAGTTGTCTCATGCATTCCCGTTCCGAACGCCGTACCCGGATCGATATGGATGATCATTTTATCTTCGTCTTCCGGCTTTACCTCTTCCCATGACGGAATGATCAAAACATCGTCTACATAAAACTGGTGAAAATACTGCTTCCAGTTGTTCACCCAGTCCACGTCTTCCGTTTCCGACTCTTCGATCAGACACTCTCCGACGTTTACATAAGCCGACATTTCCTCCAGTTCTTTTCTTACATCCGACAGGATCTTTCTCTTTGTCCTCTTCTTCCGGTTCCAAGTAAAAACTCAGATACGCCACGCCGTCATCCGCTTCTGTCTGCGGAAGGATATCAACAAACATCTGCTCTTTGTCCAGACTCTGTAAGAGGGATCTTATCCTCGATCTCAACACCTTCAATCCCAAGATCTGCCAGCATACTGCTTACAATATCCTTCTGCTTCCGTCGTCGTCTTTAACCGAAATTTATTCCATTTCATTTTTTCCTCCTGAAACCACAAATCTAAATCTACGCTTGTGAATTCCCGGAACTGCGCCCGGCCTCACTGTACTGCCACATTTTATAATCATATGGACACTGCGGAAGTTCATGATAATCCGCATACCAGAAATCATACTCTGTCAGCTCTTCCATCTTCAAGGTAAATGCCATCCATTTCATATTAGCATAAATCATCGGTTGATATCCAGCCTGTTTCACTCCGTCACAAAAAGACTTTACAAAAATTCGTAAAGTCTTCCCTTGTATTCTGGCCTGTTCTTGCTGTATCATCTTTGATTTCTTCTGTGTCATAGACAACAGGTCCTGTAATCTGATACGGCTGGATATGTTCCAAAACAAAGTCAGTCTCTTCGACTGCCTCCGTTGCTGAGATTGCCTGGGAAAAGAAATAGACACCGACTTCCAGACCGGCATCCAATGCGCCTTGTACATTCTGTTCAAACATGGCATCTTCAACTAACGCGCCACTCTCTCCATATGCACGGTATCCAAGTCTTACGATCACGAATTCGATTCCGCTTTCCTTCACCTGCTGCCAGTCGATCGTCTCCCTGGAACTCCGAAACATCAATTCCTTTTTTCGCTGACACTTTTCCCTTCGTATCTTTATACGAAAGATATCCTGTCTCTTCATCTAATGCCAGATTGCTAAAATCATAAGAATTCCTCGGTACTTGATCCAAAAGCCTTGCTCTGTAATTATTCTCTTTCACATCCTGGAAGTCATAGTACTTCTTTCCGTCTTCTGTAACAATCTGAACTCCACTGACAATCTGCGTGTTTTTCCTGCCTGTCTTTCTTCGTCTGTCTTGTCTTCACGTTGCCGGAACCCACGCCGACAAGAATAACTGCAAGCCCCACAAGAACCGCCGCCATCCATTGCTTCTTTCTCATTCATTTCCTTCCAATCGCATCTGTTCCGTACCGTTGCAGAAATGTTGTTACTGTTCACACGATGTGCGACCAGCAACGCATCTCGCCATTTTAAATCGCCTTTTGGCGATGGGGCGAGATGCACCAAAACAATCCTCCGTGTCAATCAGCAAAGTGATTGACCCAGGAGTGAACAGTAACGAAATGTTTCCCAGGTAATTTTCCTTACTCGTCTGCTGCAAGCACGATCATTTCATCTCCGGCTTTTATTTTACCACCATGAAGCACTTTTGCAAATACCCCTTCTCGCGGCATGATACATTCTCCCATTTTTGGAAGATCTGACAGCCATGATGACATTCTTTTCCAATCTGTGTCATCTCTAACAAAACATCATTACATTTTAATCTTGTTCCAACTGGAAGATTACGGAAATCAATGCCCTGAACGATCACATTTTCTCCAAATGCGCCATCTTCTACTTCTGCACCTCTTGCACGGAATGCCTCGATCTTGTCATAAGAAAGAAGACTGATCTGACGATGCCATTTTCCTGCATGCGCATCTCCTTCCAGGCCAAAATCTTCGATAAATGTGCCTTCCTCGATTCTTGTCTTCTGTGTTCCCTTTGCCGGACTTGTACAAATTGCTATTACTTTTCCCATTTTTCTATACCTCTCAAATTACTTTTTTTCACTTTTATAATTTTTGTGCATAATCTGCGCTGTTACTTTTCTGTCACTGATTTTATTTCATTACTGATCTAACCACCGAGTCCGTACATCCCGATGTTCTTTTTTTTTTCTGACCAACTTCTTCATCTCTTCGCTCATCCGAGAAATTGTGACAGGCCGGTTTTTCCAGATTGCCTGACGCATTGCTTCTTTCACTTCTTCATCCGTTGCACCACTTCTTAAAAGTTTTCTTAAATCAATTCCACTTTCATACTGTAGACAGAGTTTCAGATATCCTTCCGCTGTGAGCCGGATCCTGTTGCAGGAATCGCAAAACTTGTGACTCACTGCACTGATAAATCCAATTCTGCTCTGGAATCCCGAAAAGCTCACATACTCTGCACGGACCATTCCCAAATGTTTTTCATACGGTTCAGCGTTTCCAAATGCCTTCTCTAAACGTTCCAGAAGCTCATCTCTTGATTTTCCCTGACAGGCTTTTCCCATCCCGATCGGCATCATTTCTATAAAACGAACCTCTACCGGATGCTCCTTTGCATACTCTGCCATCTGAATATACTCTTCTTCTGATTGATTCATCGGCACACAATTTAACTTCACACGCAGATTCGGATATTCGAGTGCTGCCTGCAGTCCTTCCAGTGCTTGATTTAATTCCCCACATCTTGTCACTGTATGGTAACACGTTTCATCCAATGTATCAATACTGATATTCACTGCATCCAGATCCCCCTGACGCATCAACTCATCCAACTGATTTTTCAGAAGGATTCCGTTTGTTGTCAATGTCACCTGTTCGATCCCCGGAATTCTCTTAATTTTCCCCAATAAGTCCGGCAATCCTTTTCTCACCAACGGTTCCCCACCGGTCAGTTTGATCTTTGAAATCCCAAGTTCTGTACTGATCCGGCATACTCTCTCAATCTCATCAAAGTCAGAATCTGCTCATGCGGCAGCTGCTCAATGCCCTCTTCCGGCATGCAGTAGACACAGCGCAGATTACAACGATCCGTCACAGAGATACGCAGATATTCTATTGTTCTTCCATATTGATCGATCATCTCTACATACCTCATATTATTTATCTCTTACATTACTTTCCTTCAGAAACTGGTTTTCCACACTCACTTGCATTTCCTGTAAGAATTGCAAGACCATGTTCCAGAGATGGAAGTACTGCTTCTAGATTCTCTTTACAGCCTTCGGACTTCCCGGAAAATTAATGATCAATGTCTGATTACGGATCACAGAAGCGCCACGGCTAAGCATAGCTCTTGGTGTCACTTGAAGTGAAGCCAGTCTCATCGCCTCTGCGATTCCCGGTGCATTCTTTGTCGCCACGGCAAGTGTCGCTTCCGGTGTGCAGTCACGCGGTGCAAAACCTGTTCCCCCGGTTGTTGCGATCAGATCCACTTTTTCTCATCTGCAAGTTCACAGAGACACTGTTCGATCATCTTCTGCTCGTCCGGAAGAAGCCTTACTTCTGTCACTTCATATCCTGCCTCTTCTAACATACCGCAAAAGAAGCGGTACCCACTCTTGTCCTCCCGCTCCTCCTGCATATCCTTTATCACTCAATGTCACTACCGCTGCTTTCCATCTTTGTTCTTTCTTTTACACTTTACTTTTCGCATTCTTTTCTTTCATTCTTATATCCATTGTTGATCAGCCCACTCTTACCGCCGCTCTTTCTGACCAGATAGATTTCCCCAATCTCCATCTTTTTATCCATCGCTTTGCACATATCGTAAACTGTCAAAAGTGCTACGCTTGCTCCTGTCAGAGCTTCCATCTCAACGCCTGTCTTCCCGGTCACACGTACCGTACAATTACAATAAATTGCAAGTTCACTCTCAACCATCTCGAACTCTACCTTGCACTTTGTGATCGGAAGAATGTGACACATCGGAATCAGATCTGATGTCCTCTTTGCTCCCATAATCCCTGCTGTTGTCGCAACTCCAAGCACATCCCTTTGCCAGCAGTTCCTTCTTTGACAGCGCGGAACACTTCTTCATTCATCGTGATCTTTCCTGTGGCGGTTGCTTCCCGGACTGTGTCCCGCTTCTCCGTCACATCTACCATAATGGCCTTTCCTTTTTCATCAAAATGTAAATCCCATTTTTTCACCTCTCAATCTGAAAATGCTGTTGATATCCACATTCCCCTTGCCAATATCAACAAGACGATTGCTTTTTTTATACCAAACGATTGTACCACAGAATAGTACTAAAATTCAATGTTTTCCGTTAAAAAAAGAAAGGACAACTATAATAGCTGCCCTTAAAATCAATTATTAAAATTCAATATTCCGCATCTCATCTGACTTCTCCGGAATCTTATGTCTTTCCGCATATCCTGTAAGAATCAGTGTAAGTGCTCCGTCCCCTGTTACATTACAAGCTGTTCCAAACTATCCTGAAGTGCGAAAATTGTAAGCATCAGTGCTGTTCCCGCATCATCAAACAGAAGGACTCCTGTGATAAGTCCGAGGATGCCATAACTGTTCCTCCTGAACTCCCTGGTGCACCGATTGCAAATACTCCAAGAAGTATACAAAACAGAAGCATTGTTGGAATTGACGGAAGTTTTCCATACAGAATCTGTGAGATTGTCATACAGAAGAACACTTCTGTGAGAACAGAACCACACAGATGGATATTAGCAAACAACGGAATTCCAAACTGTACCATATCTTTTCTTAATGGTTTCGCCTTTCCTGCACACTGCAGAGCAACTCCAAGTGTTGCTGCGGAAGACATTGTTCCAACGGCTGTCAGATATGCCGATTTGTAATGCTTTACAACCTCCAGTGGATTCTTTCCTGAATAAACGCCGGCGATTGTATAAAGAAGTGCCATCCAGATATAATGTCCGATCATAACAATAATGATAACCTTAAGGAATACCGGAAGCTGTTTTGTGATGGATCCTTCATATGCCAGAGAACAAAATGTGAATCCAATAAATAACGGAAGGATTGGAATCAAAATCCTTGACACGATGGAAAGCACGATCTTCTGGAATTCTTCCAACATTCCTGTGATTAATTTTGCCTTATTCCATGCCGCTGCAAGTCCGATCATAATAGAAAATACAAGTGCACTCATAACCGGCATGATCTGTGGGATAGAAAGTTCAAACACCATCTCCGGCAGTTCTTTCAGTCCATCTACATCTGTCACAATAGAAAGATGCGGGATCAGCGCATATCCTGCTGCTGTAGAGAATAACGCAGCCCCAACAGAAGATACATATGCAATACATACTGCAAGCAGAAGTAATCTCGATGCATTATTTCCCATCTTTGTAATGGACGGTGCGATAAATCCAATGATGATCAGCGGAACGCAGAATGAAATAATCTGTCCCAGAACATATTTCAAAGTTACAATAATGTTCAGAATTGCATTTGTCAAACCTGTCCCGTCATTTGCATTAAGAGCAAGTCCGGCAAGAATTCCGATCACAACACCTACCAGAAGTTTAAATGGCAGGCTTTTTGAAAAAACTAGATTTTTTCATAGGAAGAATCCTCCAATCCTATTTTTCGGTCCTAATTCACAGATGTCTGTAATCCCCAACCTTTCTCAGACCTGTTTAGTCTGTATGCAATATTATAATACACGAAGGATAAATCTACAACTGTCTGTTTTTGGCACTTTTTATCTTCATCACATCGTCCGCTTACGAACTCACCTTTATTCTTTACTTTTTTTATAATTCATGATAAAATATTTCTAATACTATATCGTGTTAAAAAGGAGATTTTAAAATGTTAGTATGTGATTATATCGTAGAACAAATCGACGGAGAGTATGCACACTTAAGGAGAGTTGATCTTCCGGATGAAGAGTTAAAACTCGTAGCCAGAGCACTGCTCCCGGCTGAGATTGTAGAAGGTTGTAAACTGCACTATGAACTGATGCAGTATACAATCATCTAATGTTACTATTCTTCTACCTGTTTTTATTCAAAGAAGACTGTAAAAGGATTCCCTCCTGAAAATATTTCATTTTAAATAAATGGAAATATTTTCAGGCAGGAATCCCCTCTTTGTACGTTTTCTCTATTTCTTTCCCCGTCAATTAATCTTCATCAAACGGAACAACATCATCCTCTGCATTTTCCACAGCTTCACCAGAACCACCTGCTTTCGGTTCTGCAACGCCTTTACCTTCATCGTTCTGACATTGATCCCATTGACCTCAATGTGGTCATCCACAGGAATCACAAGGCACTGTCTTCCGTCGATCATTCTTGTCTCTACAAGATCCATTCTGTCCGGATTTACTTTGATCACAACATCCGGTGTCTCGATATTGAACTTTCTTGTCTCTGCGATATTACTTGCCAGAAGCGTTGCTTTCTCGCCTGCATTTTCTTCGAAGTTCTTCTCAAAGTTCTCCATCTTTCTCATTCGGCACACCGCTCTGCTCGAAAATCTTCTTCACGTCCGTTTTATCCAATGTCAGCGGATCCGGTTCTTCTTTGTGTTCTTCGATCATATCATTCAATGTCTCGTGAATGTTGCGGACAGTCTCGTAATCACCATCTTCTCCCAATGTATCTTCAATAATCATCTGGAATGTCTCTTTCTGTGTGTCCGCAGACATCGGCATCTTCGTTCCGAAAAGCTGATCGATCATTCCGGGCTGTAAATCTTCTGATTTCTTCGTATAATATAGCATACTATGAAGATCCGTGCTTCTGTCGTTGAATGCCGGGAACAAAAATCCTTTATCGGGCATATCTACGATCCAGTCACGGATTCTGTCCTGAATACAGTTCTCTTCCGCATTATAGCTCAAGCCCTGCCTTTGACAAAGACTGACCGGGCAGATGCTCATCAGTATATGCTGATATACTTCATCAGACGCATCGATCCATTTCAAGATCCATCGGAAGTTTTCCAGGAACATCATACATCGCATGGATCAAAATAATGTAATAATTCTCCGCATACTCATACGTTGCAATAACTTTGTCATAGAATTCTTCCAGAAGCATATCGTCTTCGAGACGGCTGTCACGAAGCTTCAACAGAAATTCCTGCGTTCCGCCCGGCATCTCTGCATCCAGTGGAAACCCATATTCAGCATATTCTTTCCGATACTTCCGGAAAGTGTCTTCTTAAAATATCAAAATACTTAAATGCTTCTTCCTCCGGAAGTGCGAGAAATGCGTCTTTGACTCCATCTTTTATTCTTCTCATAATCCACATAGCAGCCACAGATTTTCGTAATCGCACAGTTTTTTCGGTGAGAACTGCTTACGGATCTCAAGTACTTCTTTTTATTCATATATGTTTCCTTTCTTTGTTCTATGTTATAATGAGTAAACCATCTTTTCGGGGATTGTAAATACCGTAGACATAACATTTTTATTTTACCTCTATTTTCATAAGAAAGAAAGATTTGATTTTCTCAAAATTCTATGGTATTATACGCATTCTGAAAATACAGAAAGGAATTTTTATTATGTCATCCAACTCAGTTACTTTAACTGCCCGGGAACATGTATTTCCACTCTTTGTTAAATATGTCTCAGCAAATGTACTCGGCATGATCGGATATTCTTGTTATATCCTTGCCGATACGTTTTTTTGTTGCCCGGGGAATCGGCTCGGATGCGATTGCTGCACTTTAATCTGGTTCTTCCTGCTTTCAGCTTGTTAAACGGAACGGGGCTGATGATTGGCATGGTGCTGCTGCGCGATACTCGCTTTCCTCCGGCAGAGCTGACAGTGAGATTCACCGCACGATCTTCACCCAGGCACTTCAGCTTGCATTTATAGCTATGCTGTTCTTTTTCAGCATCGGACTGTTTTTGCAAGACCTCTTTGTGTCTTACTTGGAGCCGACGGAACTACATTGCCGCATGCAATTCCATATATCAGCATCCTGCTCATGTTTTCTCCGCTGTTTTATGCAACAATCTATTGAATTGTTTTGTCAGAAATGATGGAGAACCGCGGCTTTCAATGACTGCAATGCTTGTTGGAAGTCTGACAAATATTGTGCTGGATTACATTTTCATCTATCCTATGCAGCTTGGCATGACCGGAGCTGCACTGGCTACTGCAACCGCTCCACTGGTTGGAATGAGTATTCTTTCCATGCATTTCTGGAAAAAGAAGAATCAGTTTCATCTGGTAAAAACAAGAATACATCTAAAAACTGCTGTAGATATCTGCCGGCTTGAGTTTCTTCTCTTGTCGCTGAATTATCTTCCGGCATTGTAATTCTTGTCTTTAACATGCTGACGCTGAAATTCAGTGGAACGATCGGACTTGCGGCATACAGTATCCTTGCTAATATCGCACTCGTACTTGTGGCGATCTTTACCGGAATCGGGCAGGGCATCCAGCCGATTGTCAGCAGCCACCCTGGTAAAAAAATGGAGCTCCTGTACGCCACCAGGTAAGACTCTATGCATTAAGCACTGCATTACTTATGGCTTTCATCGCCTATCTGGTTGTGTTTGTCTTTGCAGTTCCGATTGCTGACTTATTTAATAAAAACAAGAATCCGCTGCTTACTTCAATGGCAGCAGAAGGAATGCGCATTTACTTTGTAAGCCTGTTCTTTTCAGGCATCAATATGGTGTCAGCGACTTATTTAAGTGCTTCTGATCAGCCGGTACCGGGATTCATCATTTCCATCCTGCGTGGACTTGTACTGATTCTGCCGATTGCGTTCCTGCTTGCCGCACTTTTTGGAATGACAGGTATCTGGCTCTGCCTTCCTGTTACCGAGGCAATCGTGTGTGTCGTGACCTTCTTCTTTCTGAGAAAAATTTTAAGTAAAGTATTTACAAAAGAAGAACCCTGTTACGAATGTATTGATTCATACATCTCATAACAGAGTTCTTTTTTTATCTTATTTTAAATATTTCGCTGTCTCAAGAATACGGTTTGCATTCTCAATTCTCTCCTGTGTCGGAGGATCGATTCCCTCTAACTTGTAATCATATCCCAGTTCTTTCCACTTATATGCTCCGAGCGTATGATACGGAAGGACTTCAACACGCTCTACATTATCCAGTGTCTCGATGAAATCATGGAGTCTCTCCAGGTACTCATCCTTGTCACTGCGCTCCGGAACGAGTACGTGACGGATCCAGATTGGTTTCTTGATATCAGACAGATAACGTGCAAACTCAAGAATATTCTTGTTGCTCTGTCCCGTGAGAATCTTATGCTGCTCATCATCAATGTGTTTAATGTCAAGCATCAGCATATCTGTGTATTTCAGCAACTCCTGCAGTTTACCGAAGAATGGTCCATTTCTTTATAATTGCAGGTCTTAACCAGAAATTTCTCAACTTTTACCGAATACGTTTACGTTCAGGTGGTGTGCTCCCTGATGGAAGTATCCGTCCATTACGCGGGCAGATTTCACTTTACGCTCGTCATCATCATGTCCGAGTGCATTCGGGCTGATCGTCTGTGTATTAGAGATTCCGTCACCAGCTCGTACGGAAGTTTTGCTACAGAGTTCAGGGAAGCAAGAAGACCGTTCTGCTCTGCGCCGTAAGACGGGTTTGCTCCCGGTGACAGCGGCTCGCCTGCTTTTCTTCCATCCGGAAGAGTTCCTGTTGCTTTTCCGTAAACTACGTTTGATGTGATGGTCAGGATCGATGTTGTCGGCTCAGAATCTCTGTATGTGTGGCATTTGCTCAATTTGTGCATAAATGTTTTGAGCAGCCAGATTGCGATATCGTCTGCACGGTCGTCATCGTTACCGTATCTCGGGAAGTCTCCCTCAATCTCAAAGTCTGTTGCAAGACCATCTTCGTCACGAACTGCTTTTACTTCGCGTACTTGATTGCGCTTAGGGAGTCAACTACATGAGAGAATCCTGCGATACCTGTAGCAAATGTACGTCTTACATCTGTATCGATAAGAGCCATCTGTGCTGCCTCATAATAATATTTATCATGCATGTAGTGGATCATGTTCAATGTGTCAACGTACAGTTTAGACAGCCACTCCATCATCTCGTCATATTTTCCATTACTTCATCGTAATCAAGATACTCTGATGTGATCGGTCTGTAAGCCGGAGCTACTTGTACTTTTGTCTTCTCGTCAACACCGCCGTTGATCGCGTAAAGAAGGCATTTTGCAAGGTTTGCTCTTGCTCCGAAGAACTGGATCTCTTTACCTGTCTGAGTTGCGGATACACAGCAGCAGATGCTGTAGTCATCGCCCCAAACCGGACGCATAACATCATCGTTTTCGTACTGTACGGAGCTTGTCTTAACAGAAATCAGAGATGTATATTTCTTGAAGTTTTCAGGAAGTCTTTCTGAGTAAAGAACTGTAAGGTTCGGCTCCGGAGACGGTCCCATGTTCTCAAGTGTGTGAAGGAAACGGAAGTCGTTCTTTGTTACCATAGAACGTCCGTCCTGTCCAAGTCCACCCATTTCCAGTGTTGCCCATACCGGGTCTCCTGAGAACAGCTCGTTGTATGACGGGATTCTTGCGAATTTAACCATACGGAACTTCATAACCATGTGGTCAATAAGCTCCTGAGCTTCGCTCTCTGTAAGAGTACCGTTCTTAAGATCTCTTTCAATATAAATATCAAGGAATGTGGAGATACGTCCGACACTCATTGCAGCTCCGTTCTGTGTCTTGATCGCCGCAAGGTATCCGAAATACAGCCACTGTACTGCTTCTTTTGCATCTTTTGCCGGCTGTGAAATATCATATCCGTAGATTGCTGCCATCTCTTTCATTTCTTTCAGAGCTTTGATCTGATCTGATCTGCGAGCTCTTCACGAAGACGGAAGTCTGTTCCCTTCATTCCGTGTCTTGCATAACGCTCAAAGTCATACTCTCTTCAACTCTTGATTCCACCCTGTTCAACCATGAATGCCTCTTTCTTTCTTTCTAAGGTCTTCATGCCCATAACTTTCTGTTGTTAATCCTCAAGGAATGCCTTCATAATGTAGTTCTCCTGGATGAAATCACGCACGTACAAGTGTGTCCATTTTCTTCCCTTGAAGCCAGCCCACTGCTCAAAATTAGCCATTGAAAAATCCTCCTATATTCTTTCCTAAACTAGTTTTGTAATTGTTTTACGGGCATAGTATAACACCGTGTTAAATAAATGACAAGTAAAATCGAGAATAAATATCGCGCTTTGTATTCGATTTAGTACAAAATATACGAAAAAACGCCCATTTTATTGGGAATTGTACGAACTTTAGTACAGTAAAAATGTACTGTAAAAGAACATTTTTCCCATGTGTACAGTCGGATTCATATGCAAATAAACGGCCTGATTTTCTTTCTGAAAACCTCTAGGTACTTTTTCCTCTATGATAACGTTTTTCACTTTCTTTTTTCTCTATATTTTTGTCAATGGAGTTACGTTCTGTTTTTGATATAATAAGTGCATTAGCGTATCTATATTTAGTTTATGAAAGAGGAATATTGGAAATCAGAAGAAGAAGAGCTTGAAGTACTTCAAGATGTATGAGCATGCTTTACGGACATTCATGGCAACTCACGGAAATGCTTCGCAGTGGGGAAACACTTATCCTTCTCCACAGTTGATTCTGGATGACATCACTGGGGGAACAGTTATGTCTGCACAGAACAGGATCAGATCATTGCTACTTTCCATTATAAAGAAGGTGCTGATCCACTTATATGCGCATCTACGAAGGTGAATGGATCAAATGACCCCGTTACGGAGTTGTTCACCGCATCACTTCCACCGGAAATGTAAAAGGTGCTGCTTCCTTCTGCCTGAACTGGGCTTTGGAACAATGCGGCAATATCCGTATTGATACACACCGGAACAATATCGTAATGCAGCATCTGTTAGATAAGAATGGATTCAAGTATTGCCCGGAATCGTATATGTTGAGGATGGAACAGAACGAATTGCTTATCAGAAAGTAGTTTCATGATACCGCGAAGGAGCAGAGACATTTGATCTTAATGTCTCTGCTCCTTGTTACTATATGTCTCACAGAATCTTGCTGCGAAGGACGGTTCTTCTCCACCTGCATAGAGATGTGAGATATCTCCTACTTTCAATCCACGAAATATGTTCCTGTTCTCTCTCTTCTGTTACTACTTCTGTCACAGAAGTTGGTGCAAGGCAATGCCAAAGCACGAATGGTGATACATTCCATAAATGAGACAACAGCACGCAGCTGATTCCGAAATGGCAGAAAAATGTCACCGTCTCATCACTTTCTTTCTCCCACGATAATGCGCCCTTCTCTTACATATCCGTGCTCTGCGAAAGCGTCAAATTCTTCAATCACATGATCGTATACTTCTACGAGATCGGAATTTTTCGCCACTTCTGTTTCTCTCCATGTATTTTTATCCATATAAGCTTCATGTTCTGTCCATGCCCCGGAACCATATCCCATGCAATTCTAGGCAGGAAATGCTTACCTTTTTTTTCACATCGGGATATGCTTTTTCAAGTTCCGGATTTTTATTCAAATCAACCTGCGCCGGGAACTCTTGCAGCCAATCCAATATTTCTGCTGTTTTTCAGTTACCTCAAGACATGGAGCCGCCGTATCCTTCGCTCTTCCAAGTGGAGACTTATAGCATTCCCCCATATTCATAGATACTGCACGTTTTGCAAGCAGTGCCGCTTCACGTCTTCCTTTTTTTGTTAATGTGTCATTTACATAATCCGGGTCTCCGTGCCGGATCAATAAAATTCTCATCGTACTTCTCCTTTGTAATTAATTATTTTCTCCAGCCAATCCTCTGCCAGTTTTGGCCAACTCTGTACTTCTTTTTCAGTGTCCTTCGTATCTCTTCTTTTTGCTCTACTGTCCATTTCGGTGGCTGTGTTCTTCCAATTCCATTTTTCACAAGCAGTTCTTCTCCCATTTCCTTTGGAAATGAAGTTTCTCCGCAAGGATTGCTTCTGCCAGCATACGGAGTTGCTCCTGTGTATAAAGGTTCTCTTCCTCTGCGTTCCAGCCAGTCCTCTGTTGCAACAGACATACCATGCACGCCTTCTGAAAATACATGATGTGCGAACGGAACTCCTTCTTCCAGACATTTCTGTGCTAAAAGATAACTGTTCTCTACCGGAACTGATTCATCTGTTGCTGTCTGCCAGATAAAGCAGGGTGGCATTCCTTTTGTTACATGCTTTTTCAATTGACATATATTCCAGCTCTTTTCTTGTAGGATTCTTTCCATATAATGCTACAAAAGAATCTTTATGTGTGTACTTTCCTGTAGTGATTACCGGATAAGACAGCACAGCAGCATCTGGACGGTTTGAAAACTTCTGATATTTTCATCCGGATCCTCGATATCCGCTCCATGCACACACAGACTCACACAGATGTCCTCGGCTGAAAATCCGCACACCACGATCCGATCTGACAAAACGTGCAACTGCTCTGCAATGAAAACGGATCATTGCATCGCCCTGAAATATCATTCAATGGCTGAAGCTTTAATGGTGCTTCATCCAGTGGATTCACTGTATATTCAAGGACGAACACATTATAACCAGCCTGATAAAATTCCATAGCAACCAGATGTGCTTCCGAAGGTGATACACATCTCCTGTTCCCGGTGGCATATCCAACAAACAGATAATCAAGATCTGTCCCATCCCAGTCAACCTCTGTCCCAGAACTGCTTAACAACCCCGCAATAACAGGCCCTCTCCATATAACCGGATCAGTCATCTTTTCCATAAGAAGATTAAGTGACATAACCTTAATACCATTCTTTGAATCCAGGATACATGGACAGTTCCATCTTCGTTTACATGAGCTTTTTTCATGAAGTACCAAAAGACTTAGGAATAGATGGTCCTGTAATATCTGCATTCCACTGACAACTCCAATGACTTTTCCAATGGATGAATGTGCATTTGCCGGCTCGTGCAGATCCACTTTCTTACTGCTGCAGGAACCTGCCTGTGAGCAACTGGAGCAAGCCGATTCTGAACATCCTTCCGTCTTCTGTTCTTCTGTCATAATCTTACCTCTTTCTTTCATGATCCCTGTTCTTCCACTGATATTGAACAGTTCACTCTTTTTTTCTCTGTTGTTACAGTATACCACTTTCATCTTGCATTTCAAAGATTCTGTTCTATAATTATCCTATAAATAGATGTCGGGGTCAAAAGCATCTTAAACACTGTAACTTATAGATAGAAGGAGTGAAATGATTTTGCAAAATAATCAGACCGATCTTGTTCTTGTCCCTGCCGGACAATTAAAACCCTTAGACACTATCTGCGGATTTCAGGTGCGTCCCGGATTTTTCTTGATTTCGGTGCAACCGTGATCCCTGGTGGAGTCAACTTCACGATCCAGTCGCATAAGGCAACCTCCTGCGAACTTTTACTGTTCCACCGGGAAGCGGAAGAACCTTTGCCGTTCTTCCATTTCCTGATAATTACCGCATCGGATTCTGCTATTCCATGATCGTATTTGGTCTCGACATTGAAGAATTTGAATATGCTTACCGGCTGGACGGACCTTATGACGAGAAGAAGGGGCTCCGCTTTGACAGAAACAAAATCCTGCTGGATCCTTATGCGCGCGCCGTCACCGGGCAAAGCCACTGGGGGCATGTAAATAACGCGCAGCATGGTTACCGTGCCGTGTCGTTCATTCTAACTTTGACTGGGGGCAGCAGCGTCACACTTCTATTCCTATGGAAGACTTGATCATCTACGAGCTACACGTCCGCGGATTTACACAATGGATGAAAGTTCGGTGTTAAGCACCACGGTACATTCGAAGGCCTGCGCGAAAAGATTCCTTATTTGAAAGAACTTGGAGTCAATGCTGTTGAACTAATGCCAATCTTCGAATTTGATGAGATGCGTGATGTACGATTGATTGATGAAAATGAACTTATTGATTTCTGGGGATATAATCCGGTCAGTTTCTTTGCACCAAATACAAGCTACTGTTCTTCTATGGAATATAACCGCGAAGGACTGGAACTCAAGACACTGATCAAAGATCTCCATGACAATGGCATAGAAGTGATCCTCGATGTCGTCTTCAACCACACTGCTGAGGGAAATGAATTCGGTCCATCCTTTTTCTTTCAAAGGCTTTGACAACAACATTTACTATATGTTGACTCCCGGATGGACATTATTATAATTTCAGCGGATGTGGAAATACACTGAACTGCAATCACCCTGTTGTACGAGACATGATTTTGGAGTGTCTGCGTTACTGGGTCATCGAATACCGTGTAGACGGGTTCCGTTTTGATCTTGCTTCCATTCTTGGGCGAAATGATGACGGAACCCTCTAACCAACCACCGCTTCTGCGAAGCCTTGCATTCGACTCGATCCTTGGAAATGTAAAACTGATCGCTGAAGCATGGGATGCCGGCGGACTTTATCAGGTCGGTTCTTTCCCTTCCTGGAAGCGCTGGGCTGAATGGAATGGGCGCTACCGTGATGATATGCGCCGCTTTTTAAAAGGAGATGACTTCCTTGCCCAGACTGCTGCAGCAAGAATCACAGGTTCTCCTGATCTGTACGATCCTGCTTACCGAGGTGGAAATGCTTCCATCAACTTTCTCACCTGTCATGATGGATTCACGCTTTATGATCTGTACAGTTATAACCAGAAGCATAATGAAGCCAACGGTTGGGGAACACTGACGGAGCTGACGACAATAACAGCTGGAACTGTGGCGTAGAAGGCGAAACAGATGATCCTGCCATTCTGGCACTTCGTAAACGACTGATGAAAAATGCCTGTGCCATTCTGCTTTGCAGCCGCGGAACTCAATGTTCCTCTCCGGTGATGAATTCGCAGACACACGTTATGGAAATAATAACCCTTATTGCCAGGATAACCTGATCTCCTGGCTGGACTGGAGTCTCCTCAAAAAAAAAATAAGGATCTGTTCGATTTCTTTCAATATATGATCCGGTTCCGCAAAGATCATCCTGTCATCCGTAAGGATCTCGAACCAAGTTATCTTGGTGTTCCGGCAATGAGCACGCATGGGCTCACTCCTGATGAGACAAATTTCTCCGGTGACAGCCATGTTGTCTGTGTACGATTCGCAGGCTATAATGAAACAACCCAAAAAGAAGACCTTGTTTATCTGGCTGTAAATTCCGGATGGTTTCCGGTCACACTCACTCTGCCGGAACTTCCTGAACATTACAAATGGAAAGTTGCGGTCAACACCGGCGATCCTAAATGTCAGTTTTTTTCACAAAAAAATTCAATGCCTACGGTAGAATCTAAAATATTTTTAGGTGAACGCTCTGTTATTATTTTCGTTGCTACCGCTATATGAATTAATTTTTTTAGCTGTTTCTCAATATTTTTTAGAATATTTTTGTTTATTTTGACAACCTTGTTGTTTGTATAATAAATAACAAGGTTGTCATTTTTAAACTTTTCTTGATAATTTTAGATTTATTTGTAGAATATTACTAAATGAAACTTTACTGGTTTTGAAGATAGGTTTTTTCAAATACATTTCCTATTTTAAAATCAGTCAGTAATGAACGTTATGGTAAAAGGAGAGGTTTAAAATGAGTAGACTTGAAATCCCAGGTCAGACAAAGGCCAGCTCGTCGTTGAAGAGCTGTACAAAGATCTGGAACGCAGAATTGAATTCAGCCCTCCGGGATTATGTCGGTTGACATGACTCGTGCATTCATCGAGATGTGTCAGACACAATCCTGTGGAAAATGTACCCCCGTGCCGCGTTGGGCTGTGGCAATTGAAGAACCTTCTGACAGATGTTATATGAACGGTACTGCTACAATGGAGACACTTGATCTGATTGACACATTGTCTGAATCTATCCGCGAAGGATCTGACTGTCCGATCGGATATGAAGCCGGTGCCATGGTACATAAGAGCTTAAGAGACTGTCGCGAAGATTATGAAGAACATGTCCGTCAGGGACGCTGTACCTGCCACTATACACAGCCTGTACCTTGCGTTTCTCTCTGTCCTGCACATGTTGATATCCCTGGATATATCGCACTGACCGGAGAGGCCGTTACGCTGACGCAATCCGTCTGATCCGTAAGGATAATCCGTTCCCGACAACCTGCGGTTTTATTTGTGAGCATCCTTGTGAGGCCCGCTGCCGTAAATATCGTAGATGATGCCATCAATATCCGTGGACTGAAACGTATGGCCGCTGATTATGCAGGCAGGTTCCGCCACCGGAATGCGCACCTTCCACCGGAAAGCGTATCGCTGTCGTAGGCGGTGCACCTGGTGGACTCAGTGCTGCTTACTACCTGCAGTTGATGGGACATCAGACAACCGTATTCGAGATGCTTCCAAAGCTCGGTGGAATGCTCCGCTATGGAATCCCGAACTACAGACTTCCGAAAGATCGTCTTGACGAAGACATTCAGGCAATCCTTGAGACAGGAGTTCAGGTAGAATTTGGAAAACGTATTGGTAAAGATATCACAATTCAGAGTCTCCGCCAGGAATATGATGCTGTTCTTATTTCCATCGGTGCAAGCACTGATAAGAAGCTTGGTATCGAAGGCGAACATGCAGAAGGCGTGACTCTGCTGTGTCCTTCCTTCGTGATGTTGGAGAAGACAAGAGCCCTGATCTTACCGGACAGGAAGTTGCTGTCATCGGTGGTGGTAACGTTTCCATGGACGCCGTCCGCACAGCAAAACGTCTCGGTGCGAAAAAAGTAAGTATCGTTTACAGACGCCGTACTGCAGATATGACTGCTCTTCCGGCTGAGATCGAAGGTGCAGTTGCAGAGGGAATTGAAGTACTCACACTGAAAGCACCATCCAGAATCGAGACTGATGAGAACGGACACGTTTCAGGTATCTACGTCACACCACAGATGATCAGCAAGATCAAGGACGGTCGTGCAAGTGTCTGTCCGACAGGTGAAGAAGATTTCCTTATCCCTTGCCAGACACTCATCGTTGCAATCGGTCAGGATATCGAATCCGAACATTTCGCAGAAGCCGGTGTTCCGGTTTCGCGGTAAGATCATGACAGAGCGTTATGGCGGTTTCGACAATATCCCTGGCGTATTCGCCGGTGGAGACTGTGCATCCGGTCCCTGCTTCCGTAATCAAGGCAATTGCCGCTGCAAAGGTTGTTGCTGCCAATATCGATGAATATCTTGGTTTCCACCATATCATCAGCTGCGATGTTGAGATTCCGGAGCCTCGCTTAAGCGACCGTGAACCTTGTGGAAGAGTTGAACTTACAGAACGTGAAGCCTGCAGCCGTGTCTGTGATTTTGAAGGTGTTGAAAACTGTATGACAGAAGCCGAAGCAAAGCAGGAATCCCACAGATGTCTTCGCTGTGACCACTTTGGTTATGGTATTTTCAAAGGAGGTAGGGATACAAAATGGTAAATATTACAATAGATAATCAGAAAATATCCGTACCTTCCGGAACTACTATCATGGAAGCTGCGGCAAAACTTGGAACTCCGATTCCGAAATTATGTTATTTAAAAGATATAAACGAGATTGCGGCCTGCCGTGTCTGTGTTGTTGAAATTGAAGGAAAGATCGTCTGGTCACATCCTGTAATAACGTTGTAACCGAAGGCATGGTGATCTACACGAACAGCCCGAAGGTACGCATTGCAAGAAGACAGACTGTACAGCTTATCCTTTCCCAGCATGACTGCAAATGTGCAACCTGTGTCAGAAGCGGGAACTGTACACTTCAGCAGGTTGCAAAATGATCTGAACCTGATCGATCTTCCGTTCAAAGAACGCTTTGAAGATACACCTTGGGACAAGACATTTCCACTCATCCGTGATTCACGCAAATGTATCAAATGTATGCGCTGTATCCAGATTTGTGACAAGATCCAGGGACTGAACATCTGGGATGTTACAAGTACAGGTTCAAGAACAACGATCAATGTAAACGGAAATAAAAAGATCAATGAAGTCTCCTGTTCTCTCTGCGGACAGTGTATCACTCATTGTCCTGTCGGCGCACTTCGTGAGCGTGATGATACAGAGGATGTATGGAGGCGATTGCTGACAAGAAGAAAGTGGTGGTTGTCCAGGTTGCTCCGGCAGTCCGTGCCGCGTGGGGAGAAGCTCTCGGTCTTTCCAGAGAAGAAGCAACAATCGGAAAGATCATGGATGCCTTGAAAAAGATCGGCGTAGATTACGTCTTCGATACTTCTTTCTCTGCTGACCTTACGATCATGGAAGAAGGAAATGAATTCCTGCAGCGCTTCACCAAAGGAGAATTAAAGCTGCGTCCGATGTTCACTTCCTGCTGCCCTGGCTGGATCCGTTTCATCAAATCACAGTACCCACATCTGGTGCCACAGCTGTCCACAGCCAAGTCACCACAGCAGATGTTCGGTGCAGTTATGAAGACATATTTTGCACAGTCCATCGGTGTCGCTCCGGAGGACATTTACACCGTATCTGTCATGCCTTGCGTAGCGAAAAAAAGGTGAACGCAACATGGAACTTTTCTACGGCGAGTATGCCGGACATGACATTGACACAGTTCTCACTACAAGAGAGCTGACAAGAATGATCCGTGCTGCGCATATTGATCCAAAGATCCTGAAAGACCGCGAATGTGATCCGCTTATGAAAGAGTATGGTGCCGGTGTTATCTTCGGTGCTAC
>VOFH01002316.1_pt1 | contig 47008 bp, 71 predicted proteins | sample 5384091 | NCBI WGS metagenome assembly VOFH01 (sample SAMN12384727, study PRJNA508395) | human gut metagenome | isolation source: healthy gut G | host: Homo sapiens
GTTTCTGTCGAGATAGCCAGCAATCCGCTATCCGGATAAAACATGATCCCCGCTGAAATGCCATAAGTATACCCTTTTCTTCACGGATATTAGACATCAGCCGACTGCCGAAATAGCCTCCGAATAAAGTCATCAATACCCGAAGTTTCAAATAATCAGGATGATTACGAGTAATGGTCGTATATCCCATCTTCACAGCACTCTGCATAGCGTCTTCACGCTCTGTAAAAATTCTCTTTCCGGGAACGGCAGTAAAAGGAAAACTTAATCTCAATGCCGGCTGCTGATGCTGGCCGAAAGAAGTGCCGAATGTATCTGTCACCCGGCTGATAATATCCTCCGTCACCTTGCCGGACAAGAATATAGAGCAATTACCCGAATGATAATACCGTTCATAAAATTCACGAAGCACTTCCGGAGTGATGGCATGATAATCCTTCCTCCACCACTATTTTACCACATGGATGCTGTTCGCCGTAAAGCGACTTCAACAGGCTGCGATGTGCCAGAAATCAACTTTGGAAGTATTGACCAGGTATTGTTGGATATTGGTATCGAGGATAGTATGCAATTCCTTTTCCGGGAAAAGCGGTTCTTTAATCATGGATTCCACCACCTCCAATGTTTTCGCCAAATACTTATTCAACGAATAAACAGTGATATATGCATATTCCGACGAACTGGACAGTTCGAGCCACGAACCATAGTAATCCAGTTTTTCGGCAATGGTGGCAGCCGTATATTTTGTCGTACCTTCGCGCAGCATCCGGTTCGCAAACAGAGCTTGCAGTTTCTGCGACTGTTGCCAGCGCCCTCCGGCGAAAAGTACATCTATGCGTACCACTTCCTGTTCACCCGCATTAATAACAGTCAACGGAATACCGTTTGGCAATGTCATTCGGACGGGAGGAAGTATACGAAAATTTTTCAGGGTTTGTATTTCAGGTTGTATCGTACGATCCATAAGATTAGATTCTATTCTTCAAAAATTCTTCTGCCCGTTCCAAGTCTTGGGGGTATCAATTCCGATAGTTTCCACGTCACTGATGCCTACCTTTATCTTGTATCCGTTCTCCAGCCAGCGAAGCTGCTCCAAAGATTCGGCCAACTCCAGAGAAGACTGTGGAAGCATGGTAATCTCTTTCAGCACCTCTGTACGATAGGCATACAATCCGATGTGCTTGTAGTAGGTATGTCCCTTCAGCCAGTCCTGTTTCTCGGCATTACGCTGATAAGGAATGATGGAACGGCTAAAATAAAGCGCATTCCAGTTCTTGTTGACTACCACTTTCGGTGAATTCACGTTTTCCAGTACGGCAAACGGTTCATCAGCAGTAAAAGGCTTCACCAACGTAGCAATCTGCGTGGTTGCATCATCGAAACAAGCCTTTACCGCATCCAGTTGTGAAGGCTGAATAAAGGTTCATCTCCTTGTATATTAACCACGACATCAAAGTCACCTCCAATCTTTGGTACAAGCTTCATAACAACGATCCGTACCACTTTTGTGGTGAATAGAAGTCATCACAACCTTCCCCCGAACGCCTTGACAGCAGCTTCAATACGCTCATCATCCGTAGCTACATAAGCGTCATCCAAAACGCCTGCCACTTGCTCATACACACGTTGTATGACTGTTTTTCCACCCAACATAGCCAACGGTTTTCGCAGGAAAACGAGTGGATGCATAGCGGGCAGGTATAATTCCAAGAAATTTCATCTACTTAATAAATAATGAAGAATGGAAAGCAGATAATGACTGTTGTATATATCCCCTTTGCCAATCCTCCGGTTTTAATATTTTGTTATCATATAAAAGCATGTCAATATCCAGACATACTTTTTCCTCTTTCTTATCCTCCGAACGACGTCCGGACCTTTGTTCTATATCTTTCAGCATTTTCCTCACTACCTCTTCATCCTTATCGGAATAGAACATAACCACTTGGTTGGAAAACAGAGCCGGATTCTTAAAAAACAAAGGTTTAGTTTCCAATTCGGGCGCAAAACATATAGAAGAGAACGATTCAGTCAACTTCTGTCTGGCAAAAGTCAAATTCTCTTTCCTGTTGTAATTACTCCCTATGCAAACAATATACCTATGCATTAAAAGATGTATTAAGTATTAGGTTTAAACATTAGATAAAAGATACAGTTCAGTGCCCCAAACGCCTTATTTCAGACTTAGTTAAAAGATCGTCCAATCCCCTCTTCTATCACTTCTCAGGAGTTTCCGAACCGGCACACGGGTCAAATCCTTCAGGGAGTTTAAATCTCTCCTGCTGGTCATATCCCAAGGTCGGATCGTCATACACTTTCTTCATATACATTGCCCAGATAGGCAAAGCTGCAGCAGCACCCTGTCCATAGGTCATTCTACCGAAGTGAATATCACGTTCGTCCCCTCCTACCCAGCAACCGGACACCAGTGAAGGAGTAAAGCCCATAAACCAGCTATCGGAGTTATCATTGGTCGTTCCAGTTTTACCGCCCATATCGGCCGTAATCCCATATCGACGAACACGTCCACCCGTTCCTTCATTGATAACGGCACGCAGCATAACCAGCATTTTGTAAGCACTTGACGCGCTTATCACTTCTTCCATTTGCGGTGCAAAAGTAGAAAGCACATTACCATCACTATCTTCAATGCGTGTAACGAACAATGGAGCCACCCGGATTCCTTTATTGGCAAAAGCTGTGTATGCGCTTACCATTTCACCGACAGAAATTTCACAAGGTCCCAGACAAAGTGAAACCACCGGGTCGATTCCTTTATTACGAACCCCAAAACTATGGATCAAACGTACAAGATTATACGGATTCAGTTTGCCCATCAAATAAGCAGAAATCCAGTTGTCAGAATTAGCCAATCCCCACTTCAGAGTCACCATTTCCCCATAACGTTTATTATTTGCATTACGAGGCGTCCAAGGAGTTCCGTTCTCATCAATCAACGTTTGCTCTACGTGGCGTGTCTGGTCGCAAGGAGAAAATCCATTTTCCATTGCTAATGTATACAAATACGGTTTGATAGTAGATCCTACCTGACGACGTCCTACCATCGCCATATCATACTGGAAATATACATAATTCGGTCCGCCTACATAAGCCTTCACATGCCCGCCTACCGGATCCATTGACATGAATCCCGTCCGCAAGAAAGATTTGTAGTAGCGGATAGAATCCATCGGTGTCATAATCGTATCTTTATCACCCTTCCAGGAAAAGACTGTCATTTCTTCCGGTGTATCGAACGCCTTACGAATCTGTTGTTCCGAAGCTCCCGCCTCTTTCATGAGGCGATAACGTTCCGTTTGCTTCATAGCTTTCGTCAACAACTCTTCCACTCGTTTTTCCGGTAGTGATCGTGCATACGGGGCATTCTTACTTCCCTCTTTTTCTTTGAAGAATACAGGTTGCAGATAATCACCCAAATGCTCTTTTACAGCATCCTCTGCATATTGCTGCATACGTGAATTGATCGTCGTATAAATCTTCAATCCATCTGTATAGATGTTATAATTCGTACCGTCTTTCTTTTTGTTTTTCGCACACCAGCCATATAACGGGTTAGTTTCCCACGCGATGGAATCTTCGTAGAATTTCTGCATTTGCCAACCACGATAATCACTTCTTACCGGTTTCGGTGCTGTCATGACGCCGCGGAGATATTCACGGAAATAAGTAGCCATCCCTCTTTATGGTCAACACGATTGTAAGTCAGTTTCAGCGGAAGAGCCTGCAAAGAATCACATTCTGCATCTGTGATATATCCGGCTTTACGCATCTGCTCAAGCACCACATTACGACGGCCACGGGAACGTTCGTTGAAACGAACCGGATTGTAAAGTGACGGATTCTTACACATACCCACCAATGTAGCTGCTTCTTCAATCTTCAAATCCTTCGGTTCACAGCCGAAATAGGTATGCGAAGCCGTTTTAATTCCTACTGCATTATTCAGGAAGTCAAATTTATTGAGATACATACTCAAAATTTCCTCTTTGGTATAGTAACGTTCAAGTTTCACCGCAATCACCCATTCAATCGGTTTTTGGAAAAGACGTTGAAGTGTATTTCTCGCCACATTTTCCGTAAACAACTGTTTAGCTAGCTGTTGCGACAAGGTGCTACCTCCACCTGCATTTTTCTGAAACATCAAACCACGTTTTACAAACGCACGAAACAATGCCTTGGCATCAATTCCTGAATGTTCGACAAAACGAACATCTTCCGTTGCAATAAGAGCATTGATAATACTAGGCGACAAATCCTTGTAAGCTGTGTACACCCGGTTTTCCTTACTGTAAGACCACGTGCCAAGCACTTTTTCATCTTCAGAGAAAATCTCCGTTGCAAATTTATAACTCGGGTTCTCGAGTTCCTCTACAGGAGGCATATAGCCAATCCAACCCTTTGAGATGGAGACAAAGACTATAACAATAGCCAATACTATGACTGCCAAGAATATCCAAAGAGCTTTTATTATTTTTCGAATCATGTTTTTTCTCGCTTAAAATGACGCATTTAATTAAGATGCAAAGGTAGATAAAATCCGCTATTCAGCCAACGAGTTTGATTATAATTTCTATTTTGTTAAAATATAGAGCGATACTCCTAACAAATAGCATGAAACAAAACAAAAAAGAGCATTTTTCAAGAAAGTAACCCTCTATTATATCTAAAAACACAAACAGGCGGGATAAATCCCGCCTGTTATTCATTCATAAATATACCTATTTATAAGATAATCAATTACAAGGTTGCTGCCTGCACACCTACCACTCCGGCAATCGCACCGGCAACAGCAATAATCACTTTCAAAATAATACTCCACGTTTTTTCATAGACATTTCTCTTTTTTAAATTAAACACTAAATGAACACCCTAACCATCAATCGTTAATTAACAATTCATTATGCGGCAGGATCCGGTGCTTCTCCGCTACCGCCACTTTCATTTCCTCCGCCTTCTTCTCCGCCATCATCCGGTTTTTCAGGATCATTAGGAGAAATTGTCATATTAAGCTTCTTCAGATATTCATCCAGACTGATCAAATCCAACTTCTCATCTGCACGGGTAGCAGTTTTGGTGACACGCAACTCTTTATTGGCTTGGAAAAAGATACGAACACTCTCCACACTTTTAGCATTAATATCCTTCGCCAACTCCGCACCTTTCGAACGGGCAGTCAACATAAACACACCCAGACCTTCGATATTCACAGACTTACCTTCCAACAACTGCTCCTTCATTTTTCCACAAAATTCTGGATTACACTCTTGATGTCACCGATAGACAGCGAAGAACGATCCTGCATTTTCTGCGCAATATATTTCAGATTGACAGACTGACCTAAAGTGATCAGATGCGGATAATATTTCTTGGGAGAATTGGGAACACGCGGGTCAGATGGTCGCGTAACAACCTTGTAAATTACACTCATACTACGTTTTTTAAAGATTTAAATTCAAATTATTTATTCACGTTTTGTTGATCAACAATGCAAAGGTGAGGCTTTTATTTCAGATAGACAAAAAGAAAAGCCCCTTGCGGGGCTCTTTATATTCATACTAGTATATAACAATTTATTAATCAGCAATATAATTAAACATTTTAGAATTTTCCATTCCCCTATTGTACACTGTTCGCTATCAAAACTGACAGCCACCTTTACTATAGGCAATCCGCACAAAGCAAAACGTTTGGGGTAATTCTTCAGATCAATTTGCTCCATCGCCCTATCCGCACTCTTGTCCAATTTCAATTCCATCACATACAACGTAGTCTTTGTACGAAGCACCATATCCACCCGTCCACTGGCAGTACGAACCTCCACATCTACATAATAGCCCAACAAACTGAATATAATATAAAACATCTGTTGGTAGTGCCCCTCATATTTCGTATTATCACATTGAGGAATGGTAGACAGAAACGTTTGCAAACGACGTAAAGCAGCATCCATATCACCATTACGAATATCACGGGAAAGATAAGCTACCATAGTATTGGCTTCCGGTGTTTTACTAGCAACATAATTAGGAAGAAGACTTTTCATCAAACCTATTCTGACCTCCTTATTAGGAATATCCAATGTATATAAATCTAACTCCTTATCATAATCTTTTATCGTGATATAGCCACTTTGATATAACAATGGAGTAATGCTCACCATTCTTTCTGTAGGTGCATCAAAATCCTCCGCAACCGCAGTTTTTCTCCCTATCTCGGAAGGCGCTACACCAAATTTATCCAGCATCTTTATCAAATAAGTAGGTGTACCACTACCAAACCAATAAGAATTAAATTTACCATCTGCAAAAAGCGTTAAGCAAACTGAATGGATTATATATATCAGGGAGACGGATAAGTGAAATGATAGCCGTCGTAGTTTTCTTTCAGTTTTGCCAATACCTCTTCAGAAGTAACCTCCAGTTTTTGGGCTAATGCGTCTACATCATCTTTCATTTGGACAAGTATCTCGTTTTCTGTAATACCGCAAATGGCAGCATAAGACTCATTCATGCTAATATTCTTGATATTGTTCAATTCACTAAATATACTAAGTTGGGAGAATTTGGTGATACCGGTCAAAAACACATACCGCAAATAAGGATCACACGCTTTAAGAGGGCTGTAGAAATTGCGCATAATGTTACGCAATACGCCAAGCCTCTCTTCCTCGTGTACTACATCCAGCAGAGGAGCATCGTATTCATCTATCAGCACAACCACTTGTTTCCCTGTCTGCTCGTAAGCGCGCTTGATGAGTCCTTCCAGACGCTGATTTGGATTAACCTCTCCCTCCATCTTTCCGTAAACCTCCTCATAACGAATTAGCTTCATATTCAACTCTTGCAACAGCTGTTCACAGTCTGCATGCTTGGCTGTACTCATATCAAAGTGAAGCACTGGATATTCCGTCCACTCCTTTTCCAGCTTTTCTATAGCCAACCCTTGAAATAATTCTTTCTGACCAGAGAAATAACTATGTAATGTAGAAGTCAACAATGACTTACCAAAACGACGAGGACGACTCAAGAATACGTATTTAGTGAAATGTACCATCCAATACACATATTCCGTTTTATCAATATAAAGGTAATTACTTTTCCGTATTTCCGAAAAAGTCTGTATTCCGATGGGGTATCTTCGTAAATTTTCCATTTCAATTCGATTTTTTCACAAAGCTACAAAAAAATATTCATCGCACCATTCACTGTTTTACAAAAAAAAAATATCAACGATCTTCACAGACGGTTGATATAATAGAAATCACATCGGTTTACACCGACATGAGGGCGTTGATCAGGAATACACCGCTGTGTATTTCCTGACCACAAAATGTAGGGGTCTTCATGTGTGTAGCATAAAGTTAGGGACCTACATGTTCCATCTCACTTTTGTGTAAAGTATTAAAAGTACTCTATGACATTATTAACGTAAAATAGAGGTCATCAATGGATCTCATCTATGCATCCAGCATCGAAGTTTATTTACCTTTATATTAGTTGGATTTATTATTCCTTGTCGTGAGATTGTTCTCCATAGCCGTAACCATAGCCGTATCGTTTACCATAACCATAGAATTTGCCATATTTACCATAACCGTAATAATAACCGTATTTTCTTCTTTTCAGATCCAAACCATTTATTACAGTACACAGGCTAGGCAATTTATCGTTTTCAGCAAGTTCGTTAATCAAAGTATACTCATTTTTATGAGTATAGTCTGCACGGCAGACATAAACAGACAGGTCAGCCACACGTCCTATCAACAAGGTATCAGTAACCATACCAACAGGAGCAGTATCCAGAATCACATAATCAAAATTCTTCTTAAGAGTTTCAATCGCTTTATCCAGGCCATCACGAGCCAATAATTCGGTAGGATTAGGAGGAACTGTTCCACCGGGAAGAATATAAAGATTTTTACTTACATCAGAAGGTTGTACTAAATCCATCAAGTTCTTTTCCGGATTAGCCAAATATTGAGTTATACCATGTTCCTTTTTCGAAATATTGAATACTTTATTCAAGCCCGGTTTACGGATATCCAAACCGACAATAATAACCTTTTTGCCTAATAAAGAAAGACTAATAGCAAGATTAGCAGAAATGAAAGATTTGCCCTCACCACTAACCGTAGAAGTAACCAGAATCACCTTCTTGTCATTTTCAAGCATAAACTGAAGATTCGTTCGGACATTGCGGAAGGTTTCACTCATCAAGTTGTTGTGATTCTCAAATACAGCAATAGCTCCCTGTTTTTCATCAGTCAATGGGATATCACCGACAATAGGCACACAAGTAAGCTTTTCTACATCAGAACGACCTTCAATCTTAAACTTAGTCAAATTGATTAAATAGATGACACCTACAGGAATTCCGAAACCTAGAACTAAAGCAACTAAATAAATGATCTTACCTTTAGGTGATACAGGAATTTCATCAGCAATAGCATCATCAATTATTTTAGCATTGTTAGCTGTAGCAGCTAAAGTAATAGCATTCTCCTCACGCTTCTGGAGAAGCAACAGATACAATCCAGACTTGATCTCTTGCTGACGAGCAATACTCACAAACTGACGCTCCTGTCCCGGAGCCTCATTGATACGGCGAGAAAAACGACTCAGCTTCACGATCCAAATCTGCTTTTGTTATCACTAGTCCCTGTAAAGTACGATCAAAAGAGTAACATCCACATTCATCTTCATCGCACGAATACCTGTATCCAGATTTATAATTGTAGGATTGTTTTCTGTAGAAGTGCGCAACAAACGTTTACGTTCTACTAGCATTTCGTTATAACGATCAATTTGAGCTACGAGTCCAGCATCTTGCAGACCAATATTACCAGGAAGTACTTCATATTCATTTCCTCTCATATATCTACGCAAATCCTCTACCAAATTGATTTGCGTTTGGTTCTCTACACGTTTCTTTTTCATATTCCGCATTTCCTGTCAAAGCTATTTGAGCTTCACTCGTTAAATCCGTAATACCAGCATTTCGTTTAAAAGTCTCCAAACTTTCTTCAGTACTACCTAACTCTTTTGATATAATACCAATACGCTCATCAATAAACTCTGCTGTCTTTTGAGCAATTTCATTCTTATCATTATTCGTATTAATATTATACATTTCCAAAAGCTTATTAATAAAATCCTGCCCACGTCGTAAGCTGGAATTCTTCAATGATATAACTGCAACAGAAGTTGTTTTCGAAGTAGGCTCGATAGTCATACTTTTGCAATACCATCTTGCTACACGCAAAGGATTATTTATAGTCGCTGTTATATTACGAACTTTTTCGCCAAATCAACATCGTCAGTTCCCTTAGAAATTAAAGAATCGGGACTCATGAAAAAAAGCTAATGTTCCCCTTGCGGTAGGGAAAACTGCAGGTAATTTATCAAAATGTTTTTTGGAATTCATCATCTCCCACCTTTACATTTATATCCAAACTTCCTTGTGGCTGTAAAGCCATCTCCACAATCATAGGATCATCCAATAATTCAGCCTCTTGTGGAATCAAATTAACTTGCACAGGAGAAGTTTTATACATATCCTTTGCCGGAAATTCATCTTCATCTTTATAAGATATATATAAATTCAAATCTATAACAACTTCTTTCGCAATAGTCTTAGAACGAAGCACTTCAATCTCATTATCGATATTTTGAGAAGAAGAGATCAAACCGTCCAACCCTAAGTTTTCCAATTCTGATGCCATACCTGCTCCTCCCCCCCTTTTTATCATCTTTTATCAGAACTGTAGCTGATATATTATATACCGGAGTAGCCATACGCAAATACAACCATGCCCCCTAGCAAAAAAGACAACAACTGTTCCAACAAACCAAGGCCAATGAATCAAATATTTAAACAGGATTTCCTGAAAATCAATCTTCTCTTCATTCGCTTCCTGTTCCACATTATATACTTTTTTTTCTTTCATCTCTTAAGACGTTACTTTAAGATATTAAACAATAAACTGGCAAGTGATACCAAAATAGAAGTCGCAGAAAACCACAAACTAGTACTATTACCGATATCAGAATTACGAGCTTTCGCCTTATTCGGAGTCACATAAATAATATCATTCTGTTGTAACCAGTAATAAGGAGAAAGAATAGTTTCAGCCTTATTCAAATCTAGAGTAATAATCTGTTGCTTCCCGCTTGAATCTTCACGAATGAGTCTTACATTGTCACGAAGCCCATAAACAGTCATATCACCTGCCATAGCAAGCGCCTCTAATAAATTAACCTTTTCATTAGAAATAGTAAATGTACCCGGACGAGTCACCTCACCAATCACTGATATTTTATAATTTACCATACGTACTGTTACAATTGGAGTTTCTGTAATATATAGCTTCAATTTATCGACAATCATCTGCTCTGCTTGTTTCTTTGTCAATCCTCCCAACTTCAATTCTCCCAATACAGGAAAATTAATTTTTCCTTCATTATCTACCAAATAAGGTTGCAGCATTGGTTGTGCTGTGGTAAAGGTTGAATTACTAGAGGCTATACCGCTGGGACTAGCAATTGTCAAATTGAAGGGTAAAGCCAATTCCGGACTGGTGCAAGACACTACAATTGTCAACAAATCCTTTGGCATAATTTTAGCGTCATACAAATTCTCCTGTTGAGTTACTTGTTCCACAACTTCCACATCCTGTAAATATGGAACTTTTTTATACGACTGGCAAGCTACCAACAAAAAAAAGGTAACAACAGCAACCCAAATTTCTTATTAAGTCTTCTCATAATCTATTTTATTTATTTTATTACAACTAATCACCAAACCTTTATTAATACGCCTCCTTTTCTCCATGAATTGCATTATACACTGTCTTGTACATAATATAGAGATCTAATAAAATGTCCAATGCTCAATATACCAGATATCACGCATCACACGACCTTCCATCTGCCAAAGCTCTTTTGTCTCACCACGATAACCAGTCACCTGTGCCCACCCCGTTATACCTGGTTTAACAAAATGACGAACCATAAACTTATTTATTAGTAAAGAGTACTCTTGAGTATGTTTTAGCATATGGGGACGTGGACCAACAATAGACATATCACCTTTAAACACATTAATAAATTGTGGTAGTTCATCAATGCTAGTCTTTCTTATAATCTCCCCTATCCTTGTTTTACGTGGATCATGCTCTGTAGCCTGAAGAGTATCACATTGAGCATTCACTCTCATTGAACGGAATTTATAACACCAGAATTCCTTTCCATCTTCACCGCTACGCTTCTGTTTAAAAAGATAGGTCCCGGAGAACTCATCTTTATAGCAACTCCAACAATAATATAAATAAATGGGAAAATCGTACATAAAAATAATGTAGAACACACTATATCAAAAGTACGTTTTACTATACGGTTCTCAAGTAACTCTAAAGGTTCACGACGAATAGATAAAACAGGAACATTTCCCAACATTTCAAAATGCATCCGACGTTTCAAATAATTGCGTACATTCGGAACACTAAAAAACGAACTAAATGGTTCTCACAATAATTAATAATGGGAACAATTTCAGCACTACGAGCAGAAGGAAGGCTACAATAGAGCTGGTCTACTCGGCCGACATTCTGCTTCAGAAAATTGTTTACCTCTTGAGGATGCCCTAAATATGAAACATCACTTGGGTAACGGTCTGAAGGAAAATCCTCAAAATATCCAAGAACACGATACCCCGAAGTGGGATCATCTGTCATTGCGTGATAAAGCTCCTGCATGTTTTCATGACTACCAATCAATATCACTTTACGAACATTCCCTCCTTGCTTACGATAAAGTTCCAAGAAGTAACGAAAAGCCAAACGATAGCTTACTATTACTAATATCAAAACAATATAAAACAAACCAAAAAGCCGGGAATGAGAAAACTCAAAATGAAAAAAGTAATAAAATACAGACTGAAAGCAATACAAAAGGAACCATGTTACGTAAAACACGGACCATGATTTGTTCAGGACGGACTACCGAACGATGAAGAATGACTCCGGAGTGCATATTACAAAGTAGATAACATAAAGTTATCAAAGCCATACCTTGAAGGATGGAACCACAATTCTCGCACCAAAAGCGGTTACCCAAAAACTGTTCGAATCCCCATAAAAGCAGGTTCAGCAAAATAAGATCCCCCAAAAGGACACAAGATTTTAGGACTTTGTTAAAACGTTGGACTTCCTGCATATGTATTAGTTATGATTGATATAAATTAGTCATAATACCACCTATGTGCACGACAGTGAAAAATACCGTACCAGAATACTCTACCATATACTATTCAAAATTTTATCTAATATGACAGCAATATTATTCTCTATTCATCGACTCTTGCATGTAGAGTCTCTTTACAAATTTCAAATCATGAGAAACCATTATTTTTATAAGTTCTTCAAAAGATGTCTTCCGAGGATTCCAACCAAGTAAAGTTCTTGCTTTTGTAGGGTCACCCAATAATTGTTCAACTTCTGCAGGGCGAAAATATTTAGGATCTACTTCCACCAAAACTTTCCCAGTGGCCCCATCAATCCCCTTCTCATTTACCCCCTTGCCTTCCCAACAAAGATTAACACCTGTTTCTTTAAATGCTAACGTAGTAAATTCACGTACAGTATGGTATTCGCCTGTGGCAATTACAAAATCTTCAGGTGCATCATGTTGGAGAATCAACCACATACATTCTACATAATCTTTAGCATATCCCCAGTCACGAAGAGAATCAAGGTTACCCAAATAAAGTTTGTCTTGTAAACCTTGAGCAATACGTGCAGCCGCCAACGTAATTTTACGAGTTACAAAAGTTTCACCTCTCCGCTCACTTTCGTGATTGAACAGGATTCCGTTTACGGCAAACATACCGTAGCTTTCACGATAATTCTTGGTAATCCAGAAACCATATTGCTTGGCCACCCCATACGGAGAACGGGGATAGAAAGGAGTTGTTTCCTTCTGAGGAACTTCCTGAACCATACCAAATAATTCAGAAGTCGAAGCCTGGTAAATTTTAGTCTTCTTTTCCATACCCAAAATACGAACCGCTTCCAACATACGAAGTGTACCAATAGCATCAGCATCAGCTGTATATTCGGGAACATCAAAAGATACTTTTACATGACTTTGAGCTGCCAAGTTATAGATCTCATCTGGTTGGACTTGCTGAATAATACGAATTAAAGAACTACTATCTGTCATATCACCATAATGGAGATTTACCAAACGGTCTTTTTTTCATATCACGAACCCACTCGTCCAGATAAAGATGTTCTATACGACCGGTATTGAATGAAGAAGAACGGCGCAGAATACCGTGAACCTCATATCCCTTTTCAATCAAAAACTCTGCCAGGAATGAACCGTCCTGACCTGTAATACCTGAAATTAAAGCTACTTTTTTCATAAAATATTCTCTATTAATTATGATCCATAATCATTCCATTTTTCTCTTTTAAAATATTCCACAAGAATAAAACATTTCCTATAATATACCTACGCCACATTCTTTTCGGTTCTTTCAATAAACGATATGCCCATTCTAATCCGTTTTTCTGCCACCATTGAGGAGCCCGCTGCACAGTTCCTGCAAAAAATCGAATACAGCTCCAATTGTACCTATGTGACAATGAACATTAAGTTCATTCAAATGCTCATAAGCCCATTTTTCTTGCTTGGGTGCAGTCATACCAATCCAAAGCAGATCAGGATTAGCCATATTTACTGCATTAATCATTTCTCGATTTTCTTCCTCTGTAAAACTCGATTTGTAAGGGAGGAGAATAAGTCTTAACTTGAATATTGGGATAGACAGTCTTCACTTTTTTCACACACCAAAGACAATGTTTTCTTACTACTTCCCCAAAAAGAAGCATACTCCCCTTTCTGATTTAATTTATTCATTTCATATTGAAACAAATCCCATCCGGCTGTACGTTCTATTTTTTCACCCCGTAGAAATTTAAAAGCAAGCACCATACTGATACCATCCGGAATCAATGCTCCTCCTTTTAATAATGCTTCCTGAAAAAGCGGATCTTTCAAGGCAGTGTTATACGAATGAGCATTAATCGTATTAATCAGCAACTTGCCTTCGGGTAATGACGATAAATCCTTCTGATTCTTCAGAAGAATAATTGTTTTAAGACAAAGTTTCATATATATTAAATAAGAAATTATCTGAGTCTGAGGACTTTCGAAATGTGCTATTAAGTATAAAAGATGATGTTCGCCTCAGTTTAAAGTGGAATTAAAATGAAAAGTATTATCTTCCTATACAATAATAAGTAACCCCTTTTTCCATCATTTCTACCGGGTCATATATATTACGTCCATCAATGATTACAGGACTATTCATTGTGCGCTTCAAAACACCCCAACTTGGCAAACGAAATTGTTTCCATTCCGTTAACAACAATAAAGCATCTGCATTTAATACTGCATCATACATATCTTTCGCATAAGTAACTCCTTCACCGACACGGCGTTTACATTCATCCATTGCTACAGGGTCAAATACCTGAACTTTACAACCAGCTTTAATTAGCTGATTAATAGTGATTAACGCTGTTGCTTCACGCATATCATCAGTTTCTGGTTTAAATGCTAATCCCCAAATTGCAATAACTTTCCCATGAAGTTCACCATTGTAATGCTTACAAAGTTTATTAAACACAATATGTTTTGATTTTCATTTACTTCTTCTACAGCTTTCAACACTCTCATTTCATAGCCTCTATTTTCAGCAGTCTTAACTAGAGCTTTCACATCTTTAGGGAAACAACTACCTCCATATCCACACCCAGGATATAAAATTTACTACCAATACGTGTATCCGCTCCAATACCTTTTCGCACCATGTTCACATCTGCCCCTACTAATTCACACAAGTTCGCTATATCATTCATAAATGAAATACGTGTAGCTAACATACTATTTGCTGCATACTTTATCATTTCTGCAGAAGGTATATCCGTAAAGATTACTCCGGAAATTATTCAGCATAACAGGACGATACAAACGACTCATAAGCTCCTTCGCCTTTTCGGACTCTATTCCCACTACCACACGATCTGGTCTCATGAAATCCTGAATAGCAGCACCTTCCTTCAGAAATTCCGGATTTGAAGCTACATCAAACTCAATATCAACTCCTCTTTTCTCTAACTCTTCGTGAATAGCCTTTTTACCTTTTTTGAGCTGTACCTACAGGTACGGTGGATTTGGTGACAAGCAATACATATTTGTTTATATTACGCCCTACAGTACGTGCTACTTCCAGAACATAAGTTAAGTCTGCACTTCCATCTTCATCCGGAGGTGTTCCCACAGCACTAAAAACGATGTCTACATTATCCAAACAAGTTTTTAAATCTGTTGTAAAGTTTAGTCTACCTTCCCTGTGATTACGTAATACCATTTCATCTAACCCAGGTTCATAGATTGGAATTTGACCATCTAACAGGCTTTTGATTTTCTCTTCGTTAACATCGACACACGTTACATTTACCCCCATTTCAGCGAAGCAAGTTCCACTTACTAAGCCAACATATCCAGTTCCTACAACTGCTATATTCATAATTAAAAATTTTAGATAACAATGATTATTTTAAAGGATTTTTCTCTGACTTATACCATTGTATGAATTTTGCAACCCCATCGTGTAATGTAACCATTGGTTCATAGCCAATTTCCTTTTTTTCAACATGGAGGTATCAGCATTAGTCTGATACACATCTCCAGGCTGCATGGGTAAGAATATTTTTTCAGCTTCATGGCCCATGGCAGATTCTATTTCATGGATAAAATCCATCAATTTTACTGGATGTGAACATCCTATATTGTATATTTTATATGCTACTCCATTCGAGCTTTTCTGTGTTACCGGAACATGATCCAGTGTCCGTATTGTACCTTCAACAATATCATCAATATATGTAAAATCACGAATCATATCTCCATTATTGAAAACCTTTATCTGTTCTCCATTTGAAATAGCTCTAGCAAATAACATAGGAGCCATATCAGGACGTCCCCATGGACCATAAACAGTAAAAGAAACGAAGTCCAGTCACAGCAAGACCATACAGTTTACTATAACTATGTGCCATCAATTCATTACTTTTTTTAGTTGCAGCATACAAACTAACTGGAGTATCCACTTTGTCTTCCTCAGAATACGGTACTTTCGAATTTAGACCATATACGGAACTAGAAGATGCAAACACCAAATGTTTCACCTCATAATGACGACAACATTCCAATACATTCAAGAAACCAGCCAAATTACTTTGTAAATAAGCATATGGATTTGTAATAGAATATCTCACTCCAGCTTGCGCAGCTAAGTTTACAACCTTTTCAAAATGTTCCCTTTCAAAAAGTTCTTCCATGGCATGCCGGTCATCAATAGACATCCGTATAAATCTACAAGTTTCATACCTCAAGCTTTGTATCGGTTGATTCCATACAAATTCATCATTCAATATGATACCCATTTCCGATAATCGACCATATTTCAATCGGACGTCATAATAGTTGTTTATACTATCAATCCCCACTACCTCATCACCTCTAGATGCCAATACACCCATTAATTTAGACCCAATAAAGCCTGCAGCACCTGTTACTAAAATTTTCATAAATCACAAATTGTTTAATCTATCAACTCTATCATTCTTGCTTTCATTTCAGAGTAACATGCAAATCTATATTTACACATAAAAGGCTGTCGCTCGTCTGTAATGACAGCAAGTATGTCAGTATTCAGTACAGGAGAATAATCTCTCTACTAAATATTTCACCAATAAGTATATAGGATTTATAATACCTGACAATTATTTCAATTAACTTGTAAACTTTACATTAAATAAGAAATCATACTCTTCTTTTAGTTTCTCCAATACAATTTCATCCGTATAGTTTGATAAAACTCGATTATAAGAATTATATGAAAACTGTTCTATCAAATCATTATCTATAATGTACTTTATTTTATTTACGAAGCATTTCACATCTAATTTCTCAACAATAAGAGAATCATTTTCTATAACACTTCTATTAAATCCTTGTGAAGTCGTTATAGGAATCAATCCCCACGCCATAGCTTCAGTTAAAGCATTAGAATGGCCTTCTCGTGGTTCTTTTGACGGAAAAATATAAAAACTTTTATCTACTAAATGTTTTTTCAATTCTTTATGATTACAAGCAGGTAAAATATTTATACGAGACTCTAAGTTACTTTCTTTAATTTTATTATTAATATAATCTGTATAGAATTGACTTTCGCTATTTCCAATAATTTCTAAATAAACATTATTATACTCTTTCGCCAACAGAATAAAAGTATTAATAACGATATCGGTATTCTTCGTTTTAGATAATCGTCCAAAATACATCAAATTAATTTTATCTTTCGGCTTTTGAGGATACTGCTGAGGGTAAAATCACCTTGAACATAATTAGGGTAATAGAAGATTCTCTTATTGGTATCTATTTTCTTTATTAGAGAAAAATTTTCTTTCCCTTTTGAGAAAATATTTCGTCACTTCTCCTTATAGCTTTTTTAAAAAAGAATTTATATAGAAAATGTCCTTCTTCATAATATTTATTAGCACCTCCACCTCTCATTTCATAAATGACTTTATAATGAAGTACTTTAGCTATGGCGATTAATAAATATTCAAAATATATCATTATACCATAAAAGCCAGCAATATGAACTATAGCCCCTTTCTTTGTCCATTTATTAAAGTCTTTGCAAACAAAAAAATATTTGAGATTATTTTAAATAACAACTCAATAGAATTAATTAATGAATGATCATTAACCCTTATATATTTAGGGATTAGAACAATATCATAATTGAGTTTTTTCAATAGAGCAAGAGTTCTTCTATTACCTACTTCCCCTGCCTCCGAATGGAATTTTACTCCAATCCCCAAAATTTGCAAAAAAATAAATACGATTTTACTTAGTATTATCTATTTACGCTCAAATTTCAACTAAAATCTTGTTAATAATGTAACTATCAGAAATATCATGAGCAACTGTGGTTTTTACAGTAATAACTACCATAATATATATAATTTACCCCTAGATAGAATTATAAACCTTGACCTATTTTTATTTCATCATAACCAAATACCCTTAAATAACTTTCTGCACAATGAGATATAGAAAAATTATTATCAAAATATTCTTTTAATTTCATTCTGTTTATTTTTTCTTCATTATCAAAAGCCTTCTTTAAAGTATAGTAAAAATCGTCTGCATTAGAACTTTTAGAAATATAACCTTTATCTTCGCCATCTATTATATTCGGTATCCCTCCTACAGGTGTACATATTGGTATAACCCCGCAAGACATTGCTTCTAATAATGAAATAGGAAGTCCTTCAGCTAATGAAGACAACACAAAGAAATCAGCCTTCAACAAATAGTCCACAACATTATTTTTTGTACCTAACCAGTATATACCTTTCTGTGCATTATTAATAATATGTATGTTTTCTTTTTGAATCATACGATGCACCTATTAATATCAAGATGCCATGATTACCTTCATTCAAGAATCGATTAAAAGTTTTCACCAATAATTCTTGATTTTTCACTTTAGCGCATCGAGCCACATGGATAAATATTTTATCATCATCATGTATTTTTAATTTTTCTAATTCTACAGAAACCTTATCATAATCTACGGTTCTCATCAACTTAGATCGTCCATTATTTATATTTATAGCATTGTCTAACTTATACAATTTCTTATATGAATCAAGGCATACTTGAGATATGGTTATTGGTTGTATTTTTTTCGATAAAACCATTTATATACAGGCCTGAGTTTTTTTGAAGACAAACACCTTTCGGCAAGACTATGCAAAGTATGAAAATATTTCGAGTGAGGATATAAAATTGCAGGTAAGAATAGAGTTATTAAATCTGCATGCGAATGTACAACATCAGGCTTTTCTTCTTTTACAACTTTCAATATACGCCATATTGCTCTTAACTCCAAACCACTCTTACATTTCAGATTTATGTATTTTATTTTATGGCTTATTTCATTTTTATAAAATGAATTTTCTAAAACTGAATCATCATCTGTCGTGCACAAAAACCACTTCATGATTTAAAGATAATTCATTTGATATATCCACTAAAAATCTCTCAGCACCAGCTGCTGCAGTAGAATAATGCAATTCTAAAATTTTCATATATTTTATTTCATCAAAATAGAAGATTTTAAGACGTCCAAATAACCATGTCCAAACTTCAAATCAGGTTCCACATAATTTCCCTCTGCCCATTCATTCCAAGATCTCAAAAATAGAATCTTGTGTTGATCCTGTTTCTGCAAAATTACCTCTAATGCCTTTTTTATATGTTCTTCAAAAGAGTTGAGTAGAACCTGTATAAATTACTGCACGGCGACCAGCACGTGGTGATCTGTCCCAATTAGGAATAATCGATGGATATACATCCTCTCTATAATCATAAGATGTATAAAAATTAGAAATAATATCCTTATATTTATACTTATCAAGAGGGGTATAATTAGGAAAGAGCTGACGTATTTTATGCTGAAGCAACTTACACCAACGCCCTTTACATAATTCTTCTGCATGCCACAAATTAGAGGGAGCTAACGCATCAAAACCTAAATCAAAGATTCTCTGATACCGACTAACAGCAGCATTCTGAAGCCCAACAAAATGTATTCCTGCCAGTCCATTCTGTTTAGCCAACTTTTTCCACACATCAATAAAGTGTTTTGCATCAGGTAAAGCCTCAGGATCATATATCAAAAATATAGGTTTTCCATCCACAGCAATATATCTTTTATCCTTAAACGCAGGTAATACATTATTAAAATGCTTTACAATATCCTCATCACCAGGATATTCTTGTATCATCAAATCTAAATTTTATGTTTTGGGCATCACTATTCCATGTCCTACGCGTCCAACTATGATTAGCCCATCCCAAACAGAAGGGGAAATCAGGTTTTCCTGACGATAAAACTTCATTAAAAGGACGTTCAAGTATCTGCTTACCATTACCAAACCAATAATGCCAATACATAAATCCCTCTATCCCTGCCTCACGTGCCATATCCGCTTGCGCTTCTCTCTAACCTCAGGCATCCTTAAATCATAGTAGCCTAAATCCGCAGGAACTCGTGGCTGATAATGTCCTTTAAACAAGGGTTTAGCTTTTCCTACATTAGTCCACTCTGTGAATCCTTTCCCCCACCTTTCGTCATTTTCTTTAATTGGATGAAATTGAGGAAGGTAAAATGCAATAACTCTTGCTTTTTTTGCATATTATAATTAGAATTTTAAAATTGACCTATATTTATTAAAAACCAACGTAGCACTATTTTGAATAGAATATAAAGTAATCACAACTTCTTGTACTGCTTTGAGTTCTGATTTACTATAGCCTACTATTGCTTTTAATAAACATTCTGTTAATTCTGCGCTATTTCGATATCTATATCCTATTAATTTTCCTAATTTAGACTGAATATTATCAAGTTGTTCTGCAGTTCCCCCTGTATAGTGCCCCTATAACAGGGCACCCATTATACATTGCTTCAGCTGTAATAAAGCCAAATGCTTCAAATTGAGAAGCCACAATTAAAGCTTTAGCTTCCGACATCAAATCATTTACGTCGTTTCTATATCCCAAAAACAAAATCCTGTCGCCCATTGATTCTCTTAGAACTTTTTTCTTTCAACTTTCTTTTGTATTTAGAATCATCACTATCACCCACAATTAATAAAGAAATATCTTTATTAAATTTACAAAAGTCCACAAATGAATCAATAATAATATCTACGCCTTTTGTTGGGATCAACCTACCAACAAAACGAAAATATTCTTTTATTTTTTATATCGGGAATCGGATCTTCAGAAGAAATGACTCCATCATAAATCATATCTGTATTATTGGATAATCTAAAATATTTCTTTATATCACCAGTTATCGTTATACAATAGTTAGATACCGAAACAATTTTCTTAACAAAGACTCTTTTAGAAGGAAAATAATAACGATTAGCATCTAACTTTCCATATTCACGAATATGCCATATATGAGGTATCTCCATCTTTTAGCTAACAAATACCCCAAATAAGTAAAACTATTATTAGAATGTATCAAATCTGGTGAATATCCATCAATTATTTGAATTAATCGATGTATTTGGGCGTGTCCCCATAATATATTCTTTACTTTCCATTTAATAAATTTTAAAACATAGCTAACTGTTAGTATAGGGTAAATACTGATAATATATTGATGGCACTGTAATAGTCTCATAACCTCTCAATTTTAAAACATCATATACCATGCTATTTGCTTCTACTAAAAAAAGGAGATATTCCTGATTTTTTGTAGAACTGGAATAATGTTTAACAAAGCAATATTATCACCATACATAGTAGTCGAAGGTAATATATACAAAACTTTAATTATCATTGTAAACTTGACTTTAAAAAAGAAGTGACTTATAACGCTCCCTGTACAGTATATCAAAAACTTCATCATATTTTATGTTTGAAGATAAATGCAAATCATCATTTATATCTCGTATTCGATTATCTAAGCGCAGAAGTTTCAATAAATTTAATGCCCTATTGTCATCGCCATCATTATATTTTATCAAAATAAAATCTTTTTTGAATAAAATGGAAAATACCAAACCATGAAAAGACGAGGTTATTACATATTTAGCATGATAGATTAATGATATAAACTCTATAGCAGTATATTTTCGATAATATTGTTCTTTCGATATATCTACAATTTTTAACCCTGCTTTTCCAACGAGCTGTTGGCCTTTCCTCATTAATATATCAGGATCATTTTATAAGGTCTGACACCATAAAGCAAAACATAAGGTTCTTTTTATTCTCTCGTGCTGAGTATTAAGTAATTCTATCCACACTTTTTCATCTAATATTAATGTTGGATCTAAAGTAACAGGAATTTTTCTTGATGTCTTTTTTTTGTATAATTTCTGTTAGATTACTTTCTCTTAAAGAAAGATTGTCAAAATTATCTAATACCCTAACAAGCATACAAGTATCAATATTTTCCAATGAATTGTTATTTCCACTTATAGCATATCCAACTAATTTACTCTTATTTTTTTCACAAACAATCCCCAATATATTTCATCATATCCCTTTGTATAATTAATGTTCCATAATTGATCACTTCCAATAACAATATAATCATATTTATCTTGAATATCTGAACATTTATAAACAGGACTTGAAATATGAATATATTTTTTCGACATGCAGCATATCTCTTTTTTTCGAGCTCAGGCGGAGTTTGATATTTTTAATGTATAATAAATATATCCCATTTTATTTTTCAAACTCATCCCTACTATTCGCTTACTGTTGAATATAAGATAAGTTTCTTCTATTATAGACTGACGATAATCTATCACTTCTACTCTATAACCCAACTCTTCAATTGTTTTTTGTAAGGCAAAGCATTGCAAAAATGCCCCAAAGTTTTCTGCTCTATGATACGTTATTATTCCGACTTTTTCATCCTTAATTAGGTTGTTTTACTCAAATTATTCAATCTTATTCCGAGTAAAAATAATATAATCCACATTTCTGAAAATAATTCTCCGACAGCCGTAAAATATAATATTATAATCAAAAGAAAACTCATTGAATATAAGCGATTTTTGCATCAATAGCGATTATCAAATAAAAAAGCAAAATCATCATTAATATAAAAATGCCATTTTGCATCAAGAACGGCTTATAGCCAGCTGCTATCCAATCAGATTCATATTGCCGAATCCGCTGCATTTCTTTCTTTCCATATCCGGACCACGATTCATCACTTTTAAGTAAAAAAATCATAATAATCATCCACCACTCCTGTAACTCTGTTATTTCCTTTAATACCTTTTTTCTTTATCTAATTGCAAACGCTCTATAATCGATTTATTTACAATATTATCCCCATCATCATAATTGGTAAATATTGTATAAAATAGTAAGACATAAAATAATAAGCCAAATATCTTCTTCAATAAATCTACAATTTTATTTGCACGCAAAAGCATATATCCTACTGCTAGAAATATATAACCCGCTAATGATAAAGATACCATTACAGCTAAAACTAGGATTTTATTCTCTTTCTTCTTTAAATCATATTTATCAACAAATAATAAAAAAGGAGCATAATGCCGCTAAATAGCCAGGTTCAAGAAAAATACCACAAAAACGATTTTGGTACAGAATTTCGTTTTTATCAAAAAAAAAATAATTGAAAAACACATATCTTTCAGACCATTCATTCTGTATAATAAATGGAGAAGGATAATTATAAAATAAAAATATAAAGTGCAATACTAATGAAGGTATCAATATATAAAACATAACACTTTGAATATTTCTCAATAACCCCTCTGCATACTTTTTTCGATAACAAAAACACACTACTGACTATAGATGCTATAAGAAAATTCCCTAATAATCCATTAAAAGACATATCACTAATAGACATAAATGTGACAAAATACAACAAGAATGCTATTATTTCTATAAATGTGAGCCTAATTCTAATCTTATTAGTTGAAAAGAAAATAACTACAATTATAAAAAAAGAAAGATATAAATATGGAGATGTCAAAAAACCATGTAGGCCAAGCCCTTGCTCCATAAAACAAACAATATATTATAACAAAACTATATAAAAAAAAGAGTATGTTTCTTTTTATCATTGTATAAATCGTCTTTTTATGTTTCTTAGGAAATTCGTTAACCCTAAATCTCCATACTTTTTACCTATGCCTATAAAACCTTTTGCTCTATATAATTCTAGAAAATTGTCTGAATATACAGATAATACTGATGGATGTAACAAATTTGGTTGCATACAATTAGAAGCATCACTTTTTATATAAAAAGTTGATGTTTAACATTTTCCCATATCTCTGCCCCCTTGGAGTATTAACCAATAGTAACGAACATCCTTTATTATCTGCATTGAAATTAGTATCAATTTTTTCCCATCCCCAATAATCTGCTAAAAGTAAAAATCTGATGGGCGGTGAAAATTTGTATAGAAACATTTACCACAAGAAGGGCGCAACATTATATTCTGATAAAAAGGGTAGTATATGTTTGCCGCACTTTTTTTTTTACCACTAACAAAAATAAATGATTCTTTATGTGCTGTCCAACCAATTTGGTTTTATCTCTAAAATTAGCTGTTATAATTTTCTGTTTATATTTTTTTCTAAATAAGTTATATAGTCCCTCCAAATATAAGGAGATGGCACCCCATGACATACAATATCTATTAAAATAAGATTTTTCTTCAAACTACTCCCTAGAAAAGAAGATAACCCAGCTATTTGGCAAGCTGTTCCTGAGAAGAGGACAGTATATCCCATTTTAAATCCGCCTTTACTTGTTCAAAAATTCCAGTTAAGTCACTTTGTACATATTTGGAACCTTTAAACTCATTCCTTTGCTCTGTATTCACAGCTCTTTTATGTATGACTTTAAAATGATCTGTAAACCCAGCACCATATACCACTCCCCTCTTTCCAGAATATAATCGGAAACAGCTATAAAAAGCTGCTCCACTCCGACTAGTCTCTATTTCATGTATATCTCGGTGACGTACAGCAAAAAGATTAATGGCTCCTTAAAATTACAACTAGTATCATAATGCTCGTTAAAAGCACATACTTTCTCACACAAATTACAATTAGTACAGATCTCCTTATCCACTTTAGGATAGAAGAAACCTAGTTCATCCGATTGCATTGTTATTGCTTTATGTGTACATATACTAGCACATGCTGTACACCCACAGCAAGCATCTTTATTTATTATTTGAATCATTTTTTATGAATTTATACCTAAATTCTTTCATCTTATCAACCACAAGCTTACGTTCTTGACGCTTACATCCAACATAAAACAGAAAACATAGTGCACAAAACCGAAAGCAGACAAAGTATAGCAAAATTCAAAAAAGTATCTGTTAAATTAATAGATACTAATACTGGTAAGATAACAGCTACCAAAGTGACAATCAACACATTGACATAGACATGCTTCAAAAAACTTCTCACTGATAATCTAATCATTCCACGCAACATATACAGACGTCCAACCAAACAACACTGTGAAATACCAATAGCCACCCAAATGACGCTTTCAGGAATACAGCCGATACGTAATAGTAGATATGATATTGGCAGATTCATCATTTGTAATCCTCCCACTACAATTTGGTAATTCTTTATTCTGCCCGTAGCAAGCATAGCAGTAACCAGAGGATTTGAAATAGACTCACTTAATGCAAATATCAGAATTAGTCGTACAAACAATACTGTATGGTCAGGCACTATTTTTTAGCCATAAAGCTAGAACATAATGAGTATTAACTAATATAGGCAAAGAAAATAGTAACAACATATAATAAGAGAACCGTCCCCCTTGGTAAATCAATGACATCATATATTTCTGATTACCAGAAGCATATCATTTAGTAATCTGGGATTTAAAGCTATCATAAAGTTTGTAACACATCCTTGCACAGCATTATTTACTTGAAACGCAATTCCACGAGCAGCATTAACAGCAGGACCACAAAAAATATTAATAATAATATTACCACCTTGATCCCGCAAAACAGCAGAAGAAGCACCTATGAAATTCCATCCTGCAAACTTAAACATCTGCTTCAAATATGTCTTATCAAAATAAAAGAATATCTACACTCTTCAAAACAATATTGGCAATAATATCCATAGATAATTCGTATTATTAATGCAACAACACACATCAATGCAGCATAAAAAATTAGATTATCAATAGAGATACTACAATCAAAAATGCAATAACTAATTTACCTAAAGCCTCAAAAAAAATACTAATATAAGCGAAGGCTGACATTTTTTTCATGAGCTATAATTACAGCATTGTATGGTACACTTACCAAATTAATTATAAATGTAATGATAGACAATTGAAATACCCAATTAGCCGCCAACATTCTATCTGTTGGAATATTCATTTCCCTATTCAAAAACCAAACACCTATTGTTTCTGCTAAAATCAAAATAAAAAGCCCTATCCCCAATTGGATAGTTACAGCAGAAGAAAATATTTTTTTAAATTAAGTAGATTATCTTTCCCTAATTCATAAGTAATAAATCTACTAATTGCAGCTGATAACGAGCCTGATAAGACAGAAAACATAGCTACAATTCCACCTACTACATTATAGATACCAAAATCCTCCACTCCTAAAGCATTTAACACTATACGTGAGGTATAAAAACTTATCCCCATCATAAATAGCATACGAAAATAGAGGACTACTGTATTTTTTCACTATTCGTTTACTATTCTCGGATGAGTTTAACATAGTAGAAGATTTCAATTCAAATTCTATTAAATGTTTTTACAGTACATATATTAAGTATCAAATTCAAGGAATGCTTTGCTAATTTATAAATCTGATTTATACACATCAACACTTTCTCTTAAATTGCTTTCATTATACATTTTGATTTATAACAGCTTTACTTATTCAACAATAAGTAGCTATAAAGTTATCTTTTAGATAAACCTTATTTCCCTTTACTTTACAAATCGCTGAATATTAATTATATTATGTTCATTCTCTTTTTATATATTACTACAGCAACTTCTCATAATCTCCACTTGTTACATTATCCATCCACTCCTGATTATCCAAGTACCATCTAACAGTTTTCTCTATCCCTTCTTCAAACTGCAGACTTGGTTCCCAACCTAATTCATTCTTCAATTTATTCGAATCGATTGCATAACGTAAATCATGTCCTTTACGATCTGTTACATAAGTAATCAAATGATCTGAAGTACCCTCGGAATTACCTAACAAACGATCAACAGTCTTTATGATAACTTTTATAAGATCAATATTCGTCCATTCATTAAAACCACCAATATTATAGGTATCAGCCGTGTTTCCGTTATGAAAAATCAAATCTATCGCCCTAGCATGGTCAACAACATATAACCAGTCTCTTACATTTTCCCCTTACCATACACCAGGCAAGGGTTTGCCCTGACGGATATTATTAATAAATAATGGAATCAATTTTTCCGGGAATTGATAAGGACCATAATTATTAGAACAATTAGTAACAACAGTTGGCATACCATAAGTATCGTGAAAAGCCCTCACAAAATGATCACTACCTGCCTTGCTAGCTGAATAAGGACTATGGGGCTGGTATTTAGTCTCCTCCGTAAAGAATGTACCGTCGAATTCCAAAGCACCATAAACCTCATCTGTAGAAATATGATAAAAACGCTTATCTTCGTAACATTCAGGAAAGATATCTCCCAAGTCAATCGGCAGCCTGTAATAAAGAAAGGGTTCCGATGACATTAGTATGAGCAAATGTTAACGGATCCCTGATACTACGGTCTACATGGCTTTCAGCAGCCAAATGAATAACTCCATCAATATGATACTGCTTGAAGATTTCTAGCATTTTCTCAAAGTCACAGATGTCGGCCTTTACAAAGGTATAATTAGGCTGATCTTCGATGTCTTTCAGGTTAGCTAGATTACCCGCATAAGTCAGTTTATCCAGATTGATAATATGATATTCAGGATATTTATTGACGAACAAACGAACAACGTGCGATCCAATGAAGCCTGCTCCACCTGTAATCAGTATATTTCGTGTGCAAAATTCATGTCTATTTTAATAATCTAATTGTTGTTTCAATTCATTTATACATTTCTGCAGAGAGTCTTTCCAATAAGGAACAGTGATTCCAAAAGTAGATTTCACCTTTGTTTTATCCAGTACAGAAAAATGAGGACGTTTTACCTTACTGGGAAAATTCATCGCTGTGACAAGGTTGAATATCGCACACATTGCCACTCAAATCACAGATTTCCTTCGCAAAGTCATACCATGAACATACGCCTTCATCACTGAAATGGTAGATACCCTCTTTATAAAGTTGATTTCTCCTCAATCACTTGATAGATAACAGATGCCAAGTCTCCGGCATAAGTGGGGGTACCAACCTGATCAAAGACTACTTTCAGGGTGTCTTTATCAGCTGTGAGTTGTCGCATTGTTTTTACGAAGTTCTTCCCATAAGGGGAATAAAGCCAGGCAGTACGAAAGATAAGATAACGACAGCCGGTTCCCTGTATGCTATGCTCACCGGCCAGCTTCGTTTTACCATACACGCCCAAAGGATTAGTTTCCCAATCTTCCCGACAAGGGACATTTCTGTCTCCCTGAAAAACATAGTCCGTAGAGACATGTATTAAGGTAGCATCAGCTTCTTTTGCTACAATAGCCAGATTCTCCACTGCCTTATTATTCAATAAATCAGCAGTCGCGAAATCGTCTTCCGCCTTGTCTACATTTGGTATAGGCAGCACAATTAACGATGACATGAATTTGGTTGTCATTGACCATTTTACGGATAGAATCACGACTGGTTATATCCAACTCTGCCACATCGGTAAAAATATATTGGTTGGAGCTGGTTGACGACACACGGCGCATCTCATTGCCAAGCTGACCGTTAGCTCCTGTCACTAGAATATTCATTGAGCTTAATACAGATTTTCGTTATAATCAAATAACCAGCCGGCTTCTTCCAGGCGTTCGTGATGTTTGTCTTTCACGGAAAGGATTATTTTATCAGCAGGAACCTTCCAGTCGATTTTCAATGCGGGATCATCCCAAGCCAGGGCACCTTCACATTGGGGAGCATAGAAGTTGTCACATTTATACTGAAAAATAACCTCTTCCGTCAAGACAACAAAGCCATGGGCAAATCCACGCGGAATAAAGAACTGACGGTGGTTTTCTTCTGTCAATTCCACCGCTACATGCTCTCCAAATGTTGGTGAGCCTTTACGGATATCGACAGCCACATCAAGGACAGAGCCTTTAATGACACGTACCAGTTTACTCTGGGCATAAGGTGGTTTCTGAAAATGAAGACCACGTAAAACACCATAACTGGATTTGCTTTCATTATCCTGGACAAAATCTACCTTACGGACCTTTTCTGTAAATTCACGTTGAGAGAAGGATTCGAAAAAAGTAACCACGGTCATCTTTAAAAAGGCGAGGTTCAATGATGACAACACCCTCTATAGCAGTTTTGATTATTTCCACTGTGATTAGTGTTTATTAGTTATTTAAATTACCGGAAAGGAATATGGCATTATTCCAGTCCCAGTTCATTTATCACTTTTAAAAGGTACTGGCCATATTGGTTCTTTAGCATTGGCTTGGCCAGCTCACGCATTTTATCCGCTGTTATCCAGCCATGACGCAGGGCAATACCTTCAAGACACGCGACTTTCAATCCCTGACGCTTTTCAATCACTTCAATAAAAGTACTGGCTTCGGAAAGAGAATCGTGCGTGCCGGTGTCAAGCCAGGCAAAACCACGGCCTAACAGTTGAACCTTTAATTGGTGGTCATTGAGAAATTCCTGATTAACAGTAGTGATTTCTAACTCTCCACGGGGAGAAGGTTGTATATGTTTGGCTACATCCACCACTTTATTGGGGTAGAAATAGAGTCCCACTACAGCATAATTGGATTTTGGATTTTCTGGTTTTTCATCAATACTCAAAACATTTCCATCCTTATCAAAATCAGCAACTCCATAACGTTCGGGATCAGCAACCCAATAACCGAATACGGTTGCTTTCTGCTCCTCCTCTACTGTACGAACAGCTTCCTGTAACATACGGGTAAAGCTTTGACCATAGAAAATATTATCACCTAATACCAGGCAGACGGAATCATTCCCGATGAAGTCTTCACCGATAATAAAGGCTTGTGCCAGACCGTCCGGAGAAGGTTGTTCGGCATACTCAAACCGTACTCCGTAGTCGGAGCCATCACCCAAAAGACGTTTAAAGCCCGGAAGATCATAAGGAGTAGAAATTATCAGGATCTCACGGATTCCAGCCAACATAAGGACTGAAATCGGATAATAAATCATAGGCTTGTCAAAGACAGGAAGCAACTGCTTACTCACTCCTTTGGTGATAGGATACAGACGAGTGCCTGAACCACCAGCTAAAACGATTCCTTTCATAAAAGCTTATTTCAATTTTAGAAAATAAGTAAGCTGTTTTGAGATGGACACAAAGTAGCTTTTATTCTGTGTCTATTTAAATGGTTCCACATACCCAACCGGCATATCCGCACAAGCACACCCCAGCATATTCAACCGGACAGCAATCTTACTCCTGCCATCCACCATAACAAGCTCTCCTACAAGACCAGTCAAAGGACCTTTGACAACACGTACTTTTTCACCACGTGATAAAGGAGCGCTATTCATACAGATTGCCTCTTCGGAATAGTCGAGCATAAAACGGAAACGGGCCATTTGTTCATCAGGAATGATAGTCGGACTGCTCTCACCGCGCATTACCATATAACGACTAACGGTAGAAAAGGAAAGAACCTCTTTACGCTCTTTAGGATCAGCATGTACAAAAACCATCATCGGAAGCAACACGGATTCAACCACTTTACGGCGGTCACTCCATTGATGGACTTCTTGCTGGACCGGTACAAAATTTTCAATCCCCATTTTGTCTAAACGTTCGGCTACCTTCTTCTCATGATGCATACGAACCAGAGCAACATACCAGCGTTTAGAGTGTGCTACGCCTTCCCCTGTCCCAATATTAGGCCCAGCACTTAAAGTTTCTTTCGTTAGAATCATACTTTTTACCCCTTAAGTTTCCGTTACTTCTTAGGTAACGGATAAGGTACTCATTCACAGAAAAACAGATGAAAGCAGAAAAACATGGACAAGAGTTTAGACACAGCAATGTTTTTCTAACCTACGCGAAGGGAAAAGCATCTTTGAAAAAAACAGAATATAGGAATATCGGGCATGATAAAACAAAACCATCATGTCCTGATGTATTTTTGTTGCATATTTCAACAAATCAAAAAAAAAGAAGATTTTACTTGTTTACTATTTGTATTTTTGCATATCTTTGCACCGAATAATTATCCGTTACCTAAGAAGTAACAGAAACATTTCGCCCTTGATTTCTAACACTTTATCGTCAACTATCTACCTAAACGATAGTTTCTAATGTAAGATAAATTCCCTTTATTTACCTCTGTACGTTCTCTTAGCTCAAAACCTTTTAAATAGATTTGTGTGGTTTTTATAGATTTATGTCCCAATGATTCACTAATCATTTCAATTGGCACTCCACGATACTTGGCTGTCGTTGCCCAGGAATGGCGAAGTGTGTAAGAAGAAACGGGAGAATTCAACCGTAGAGCTCTCGCCAAATCTTTCAAACGATTATTGAATCTCCGAAGAGCCGACTGATATTCACGATATGCCCTTTCATCCTTCCGTTTTTGTTACCGCAAAGTATATCAAACAGATAGTCCGGACAATCGGGAATGGGTTCCTGATTACTCCGGAGTTGATTTATCATTCCCCTGGCGGTATCCAATACTTCTACGCTCATAGGAGTTTTCGTCTTGATTCGATTATAACGTAATACACTCTGATCTAAAGCTGATTTTTCCAGATGAGCTAAATCAGCAAATGACATTCCACCAAACTGGAACATCAGGGCGGCAATAGTTTGTGTGCGACGTAAACGCTCCGATTTGGGATCTTCATACAGAAGTTTATGCAATTCACCGGCAGGACAAAGCTTTCTTTTGCCGGACATCCACGCCTGTATAAACATCATGAAATAATCGGGGAACATAAGGAGCGCTACCCGCCTCCACACCACGATTGTAGATACTACGAAGCATACGCATATACGTAGAAATCGTATTGGGCTTCAAACCACACTCATAAAGATACTGACCATAACGTCGTAAACGTTCCTTGGTGACCTGTCTGAACGACATATTCAACGTACCACAAAAGTTACTGAAAGAATAAAGGGCGTTCTTATAAACGTGCGCCGTAGAATAACGCCCCTCCTTTCGTAAACGATTGATGTAGTTCTCACCACATCGACTAAATCCATTTTTATTCATCATTTGCATCACTAGTTATTTTATATATATACTATTTGGCAAGCGACAAAGAACAAATCTTTTTGCAGGTTCAATTCCGCTTTCCAGATATTATTTTCTAATTAACATTCATTAATATTGCAAAATTAACTAATTATGAGAAGGAAAAATCTAAAAAAGGAAGTAAAAACAACAAAGCAAAAAGAAATGTTCAAACAGTGGAAAAAGCCCCCAGAAGACAGTCAAAGGAAGAAATCATCAGTGAAGAAGAGCTGGAAAACAGAATAGCAATCAGTGGAGATATCCGCCTTTATCTCACCATGCATTTGAGAATCTTTATCGATGGATATTTCCACCATCCTAAGAAAAAAAAGCTGATAAATCTGGCCCAATATATCTATGACCAAAAAGTATTATACATTCACAAGCATGGCGGCTATAAGTTAATGGAACTTAGCAGTATACATGCTGAATTGGCGGCATTGAAAAAGTCTGTCGAAGAAGAATATATGAAAGAGAAAGAGGAAAAAAAGAGAACAGGCTGAAAAGCTTAAAAGCAAGTACTAAGAAAAAAATAATGGGACAAGTGAAATATAAGGCCTACCTTCGCCGCCGTTTTCAACCGGTCGGAAAACAACAAGAATTTCTCTCAAAAAAATAGTGACGGCATACTGTTGTTATAGCGTCACTATAATGAGAGGATAGTAACGCTATGACAACAGCATACCGTCACTATCCGACAGGGGATATTTACTTAAATAAAAACTTAATTTTTCAATCAAAAAACAGAAGAAAATGAGACAAAAGATCAAGAAAGGCAAGTTGGAAGCTTGCAAATTAGTATGGAAAAAACGTATTACTGCCGAAAAGGGGATTTCGGATAAATGTGCGGAGAGAATTGTACAGGAGTGCATTAAACTAATAGAACACATGTTGTATGGAAATGCAATGATAGCTTTTCATAAGCAGGATGGTACGTTCTGCCTGGAAAGAGGAACACTGGTAGGATATGAAAAATTCTTTCATAGAGAATTTAATATCACAGCACAACAAGAGTCTATTATCTATTGGAGTGAAGAACAAAAAGGATGGAGAAGATTCATGATCGGAAACCTGATGGAGTGGAAAGCTATTGTATAAATCATAATAAAAAATATTTAATAATGAATATGATTAATAAAGGGATACCTTACTTCCCGACACCGGCAAACTTCTTTGACGAAGAAGTGATGGAATTATTAGAAGCCAAATTCGGAGTATTAGCTTCTTACATGGTCATGAGATTGCTTTGCAAAATATATAAAGAGGGATATTATATCTCTTGGGGAAAGGAACAAAACTTGATTTTTGTCCGCAAAGTAGGCGGCGGGATCAAAGAGGACATGATGGAAAAGATTGTCGACCTGTTATTGGAAAAAGGATTTTTCCATAAAGAAACCTACGAGAAACACGGTATACTCACTTCGGAACAGATTCAAAGGGTGTGGTTCGAAGCCACTACACGAAGAAAAATAGATTTCTCACAACTACCTTATTTATTAGAGACCAAGAAGAAAAAAGGGATGCAAAAAGAAGAGTTGAACGCGGAAAATGCAGACATTTTTCCAACTCAAGAGGAGGTGAGTTCAGAAAATGCAGACATTTCTCGACAAACTAAACTAAAGGAAACTAAACTAAATACTGAAGAAGAAGAAATAAGCGATGCTTCGTTTGAAATTCCGGGGTATGCCTACAATCTGGCTACACACAACATAGCAGGATTGATGGAGAGCCTGGACAACCATAAAGTGACTGACCCAAAAGAGAAACAGACGATTCTCCGGCTATCGGACTATGGCAGGAAAGGCACCCAAGTATGGAAACTACTCTCCAATACGGCCTGGAGCAAAATCGGAGCACCGGGGAAATATATCATTGCAGCACTAGCTAGCGGACGGAAATAAACCGACTGATTAAAAGCTGATAAAAAAGGTACGAAAAATCTGTGCTTTTCACAAATTCTTCGTACCTTTACGCTCCGGTAAAACAAGTTCTATCCACATAAAAGATAACAAAATGGAAAACAGAAGTTTAGTAACCATTGCCGAACATTCTAAAGAAAAAATCCTCTACATGCTCGAAATGGCGAAGCAGTTTGAAATGAACCCCAACCGCCGGTTATTGCAAGGAAAGGTTGTAGCAACCCTGTTCTTTGAACCTTCCACCCGTACCCGTTTGAGTTTCGAAACAGCAGCCAATCGCCTCGGCGCACGCGTCATCGGATTACTGATCCGAAGGCCACCAGCTCCTCAAAAGGAGAAACACTCAAAGACACGATCATGATGGTTAGTAGCTACGCGGACATTATCGTCATGCGCCACTATCTCGAAGGAGCCGCCCGATATGCCAGCGAAGTAGCACCCGTACCCATCGTCAATGCAGGAGACGGAGCTAACCAGCACCCGTCGCAGACGATGCTCGATCTTTACTCTATCTACAAGACGCAAGGAACGCTGGAAAATCTGAATATTTTTCTAGTGGGAGACTTGAAATACGGCCGCACCGTACATTCGCTGCTGATGGCCATGCGCCACTTTAACCCTACTTTCCACTTTATCGCTCCCGAAGAACTGAAAATGCCGGAAGAATACAAGCTATACTGTAAAACGCACCAGATAAAATACGTTGAACATACAGACTTTACCGAAGAGATTATCGCTGATGCGGATATCCTTTACATGACCCGCGTGCAACGGGAGCGCTTCACCGATCTCATGGAGTACGAACGTGTAAAGAACATCTATATTCTCCGTAACAAAATGTTGGAGAACACCCGTCCCAATCTGCGCATCCTGCATCCGCTTCCCCGTGTCAACGAGATTGCGTATGATGTGGATGACAACCCGAAAGCATACTATTTCCAACAGGCGCAAAATGGTCTGTATGCCCGCGAAGCAATTCTTTGCGATGTGTTAGGTATCACATTAGAGGATGTTAAAAACGATATTTTATTATGAGCGAAAATAAACAAGCATTGCAAGTAGCTGCCCTGAAAAACGGAACAGTGATTGACCATATCCCTTCTGAAAAGCTCTTTACCGTAGTACAACTGCTCGGAGTGGAGCAAATGACTAGTAATATCACGATCGGATTCAACCTCGACAGCAAGAAGCTGGCAAAAAAAGGTATCATTAAAATTGCAGACAAGTTCTTTTGTGACGAGGAGATCAACCGTATATCGGTAGTGGCTCCGCACGTCAAGCTGAATATTATCCGCGATTATGAGGTGGTGGAAAAGAGGGAAGTGAAAATGCCGGATGAGCTTCATGGAATCGTAAAATGCGCCAATCCGAAATGTATCACCAACAACGAACCGATGGCTACGTTCTTTCATGTGATAGACAAAGATAACTGTATCGTAAAATGTCATTATTGCGAAGAAAGAGCAGAAAGCGTGAAGAGATCAGTATCCTATGAAACAGGATTGGAAACCTGGAACGATGATTTATCCGCTACCGGCTGTATTAGTCAGTTGCGGAAAAGAGGAAAGTGAATATAATATTATCACAGTGGCATGGACGGGCACGATTTGCACCAACCCGCCCATGTGCTATATATCCGTACGTCCGGAACGATACTCCCACGATATTATCAAAAAAGAATATGGAGTTCGTTATCAATCTGACAACGAAAGATATGGCTTTGCCACTGACTGGTGCGGAGTACGTTCGGGGCGCAATTATCACAAGTTCGAAGAAATGAAGCTGACTCCGGGACAGTGCACTGTAGTCAGCGCCCCCCTGATTGAAGAATCACCTTTGCATTGAATGTCGTGTAAAAGAAATCATCTCTCTTGGTTCACACGATATGTTTATCGCTGACGTAGTAAATGTGCGTGCCGATGACCGGAACCTGAACCCCGAAACCGGAAAGCTGGAACTGGCGGAAGCTAATCCGCTGGTATATGTGCACGGAGGATATTACATCTGGGAGAGAAAATCGGGAAATTCGGCTGGAGTGTAGAAAAGAAAAAATCATAAAAAGAACGATACTGACCATGAATATGCTGCGTACAATTCATTTTTTTTAGGTTTGTTACCGTAGGCTGTATGGCTTGTCGGACAGAATTATAACGCAGACAGAGTAGACCGCCCCAATACAAAAAAAATAAATATCGGTATCAAGGCGGGCTTCAACTCTTCCATGTTCATGGTGTCTGAACTAAAAATTAAGGATGTAACTATCAATGAGGTACAGAATAACTACAAGATAGGTTATTTCGGTGCTCTCTTCATGCGCATCAATATGAAAAACATTTTATCCAGCCTGAAGTGTCGTACAATGTAAGCAAAGGTGAGATCGTTCGACAAACTCGGTTCCCAGCATCCTGCCATCGAGCCTGATTACGCATCGGTACAATCGGTGTTGCACAGTGTCGATTTTCCCGTTCTATATGGCTATAATGTGGTGAAAAAAGGACCTTACGGAATGTCTATCTTCGCAGGTCCCAAGCTTCGCTACCTATGGGGAAAGCACAATGAAATCACTTTTAAGAATTTCGACCAAAAGGGATTCACGAAAGGCTGTATCCGTTCAATGTCAGCGCAGTGATTGGCGTAGGTGTCAACATCTCACGTATCTTCTTCGATTTCCGCTACGAACAAGGTATAGGAAACATCTCCAAGTCTATCATTTATGACAATATCAACTCCGACGGCAGTACGGGTGTGAGCAACATTATTTTCCGTCGCCGTGACAGCGCGTTAAGTTTTTCGCTGGGATTCATTCTTTAAGAATAAAATATCATTAAATCCGGCTTTTTACTAACATTTTTCTTTACTGTTCCTTCATTCTTTATTTATTTTCATTAACTTTGTGCGCTTAAAATAGGTATCTCGAATTAGAAATTTAATCTTACTTATAAAAGAATGAAAAGAGACGACATCATTTTCGACATCATCGAAAAGAGCATCAACGTCAGTTGAAAGGAATCGAGCTTATTGCATCAGAAAATTTTGTGAGTGACCAGGTTATGCAGGCAATGGGTTCTTGCCTGACTAACAAGTACGCAGAAGGTTATCCCGGCAAACGTTATTACGGAGGTTGCGAAGTAGTAGACCAAAGCGAACAAATCGCTATCGACCGCCTGAAAGAAATTTTTGGCGCTGAATGGGCAAACGTGCAACCCCACTCAGGCGCACAAGCTAATGCAGCTGTATTCCTCGCAGTTCTGAATCCGGGCGACAAATTCATGGGATTAAATCTTGCACACGGCGGACACCTTTCTCATGGCTCACTAGTAAACACTTCCGGTATCATCTATACTCCTTGCGAATATAACCTGAATCAGGAAACTGGACGCGTTGACTACGACCAGATGGAAGAAGTCGCTCTACGTGAGAAACCGAAAATGATTATCGGTGGTGGTTCTGCATACTCTCGTGAATGGGATTACAAACGTATGCGTGAAATCGCCGACAAAGTAGGCGCTATCCTGATGATTGACATGGCTCACCCTGCCGGCCTGATCGCTGCCGGAGTGCTCGAAAATCCGGTTAAATATGCACATATCGTCACTTCTACTACACATAAAACACTTCGCGGACCTCGTGGTGGTGTCATCATGATGGGTAAGGATTTCCCCAATCCATGGGGTAAGAAAACTCCGAAAGGTGAGATCAAAATGATGTCTCAATTACTGGATTCTGCCGTTTTCCCGGGTATCCAAGGCGGACCGTTGGAACATGTAATTGCTGCTAAAGCAGTTGCTTTCGGCGAAATCCTGCAACCTGAATTTAAGGAATATGCTAAACAAGTACAAAAAAACGCTGCTGTACTTGCACAGGCTTTGATCGACCGTGGCTTTACCATCGTTTCCGGTGGTACAGACAATCACTCTATGTTGGTCGACCTGCGTAGCAAATATCCTGATCTGACAGGTAAAGTGGCAGAAAAAGCATTGGTTTCTGCTGATATTACCGTTAACAAGAACATGGTTCCGTTCGACAGCCGTTCGGCTTTCCAGACTTCCGGTATCCGTTTGGGTACTCCCGCTATCACAACTCGTGGTGCAAAAGAAGATTTGATGCTCGAAATTGCAGAAATGATCGAGACTGTATTGTCTAACGTAGAAAATGAGGAAGTTATTGCACAAGTACGCGCACGTGTCAATGAGACAATGAAAAAATATCCTCTTTTCGCTTACTAAAACACAATTTTAAAGCTAGTAATTGTAAACTGTTATTAGCTTAATTCCCATTTAAGGTCTGCTCTTTACGAAAGGAGCAGGCCTTTTTTTATTTATTAACGGTCCCGTTCGAACCATCTTTCCGGAATTTCGTTTTTGTTACTATAAAAGAAATATATGATGTCATATATCACCCACAACAAGTACGAATTCAACCGTACAGTGTGCAAGAAGAGAAAACAGAAGCGCACTGGACTCTATATACAGTCATCCCCGTCTTTCCACATTTCATTTTATAGGGAAAGACGGGGATTTATTTTTATCGGCATAGCGCCAGAACAAGTGTTCTTTAAGTGTATATCAGCTCAATCCTTCTATTTCTCCATCCACAATATCGATATGCAATGCTTGCGGTTCTTTAGGCAATCCCGGCATACGAAGAATTTCTCCGGCAATGGCTACAATCATTTCAGCTCCGTTATTGATTACAATATCTTTAATATGGAACTCGAAATTGTTCACCGCGCCATAAATCTTAGGATCGGCAGAGAATGAATACTGTGTTTTAGCAATACAAACCGGGTAATGAGTAATGCCCATTTTCTCGATCAGTTTGATACGGTTGCGGGCAATACTGCTATAAGTAATAACGCTGGCTCCGTAAATATTAGTGGCTACCTTTTCAATCTTCTGCTGTATGCTATCTTCTTCTTTATAAGTGTAGCGTAAAGATTCGGACGGATTGTTCTCTATGGTATCTACTACCAGACGGGCCATATCTACTGCTCCCTCTCCTCCTTCACTGAACGCATTGTTAATGGCGAAACCCACTCCCAACTGTTCGCAATGTTCGCGCAGTAATTCCATTTCTTCATCCGTATCGGATGCAAACTTATTGAAAGCTACGATGATGGTCTGACCGAATGAGCGAAGGTTACGAACGTGTTTGTCGAGATTACGCAATCCTTCTTTCAAGCCTTCCATATTCGGCTCTTTGATACGGTCGAGACTGACACCTCCGTGCATCTTTAATCCTTGTGCCGTAGCGACAATCACCGTGAGACGTGGTTGGAGTCCGCTCTTGCGGCATTTGATATTATAGAACTTTTCTGCACCGAGATCGGCACCGAATCCGGCTTCTGTTATTACATAATCACCGAAAGACATTGCCAATTTAGTGGCCAGAATAGAGTTACAACCATGCGCAATATTAGCGAACGGACCGCCGTGTACAAAAGCAGCGGTTCCTTCCGTAGTCTGCACCAGATTAGGATGGATGGCATCTTTCAAGCAACACGGTGATAGCTCCTGCCACTCCCAAATCTTTCACAGTAAAAGGTTGGTCGTCATACGTGAAGCCCAACAGGATATTTTCAATACGGCGACGCAGATCACTCACATCTTTGGAAAGGCAAAGAATTGCCATAATCTCTGAAGCAGGAGTAATATCGAAACCGGACTCTTGGGTAATCCCGTTCGATTTAGGTCCGAGGCCGACAACGATGCTGCGCAACGAACGGTCGTTCACGTCAAGCACTCTCCGCCAAAGAATTTCTTTCAGTCCAAAGCCCTTTGCCTGATTCTGATAAAGATAATTGTCGAGTAAAGCAGAAATCATGTTATGGGCAGAAGTGATGGCATGAAAATCCCCTGTGAAATGAAGGTTAATCTTATCCATCGGAAGCACTTGTGCATATCCCCCACCGGCTGCTCCTCCCTTCATTCCGAAACATGGACCGAGAGACGGCTCGCGAAGAGCGACAATCGCATTCTTTCCAATTTTATTCAATCCCAAAGCGAGACCGATAGATACTGTAGTTTTGCCAATGCCCGCTTTGGTTGCTGTGATAGCAGTTACCAGAATGAGATTGCTTTTCTTCACTTTCTCTTCATCAATCAGTTGTTCGGGGATCTTTGCTATGTAGCGGCCATAATTCTCCACTTCCTCACGAGGGATTCCGATACCTTCGGCAACTTGCTTAATCTTCTTCAGCTCAATACTGCGAGCTATTTCTATGTCTGATTTCATACAGAATATGATTAGTTTTATTTTTGAAAGAACAAAAGTATAACAAAAAGCGAAATAGAGAAATTTAAAGTTCGGCGGATATTTATATCTCTATTTTTCATAAACACTATAAACTCTTTTTACGCTATAACTGTTGTAAATGACATAACCTAAAACAACAACTTAATTATGGAATGGATTATTAATCAACTAAGGGTACATCCTGAACTTGCTATTTTCCTGACGCTCTTTGCCGGGTTCTGGCTTGGCAGACTCAAAATAGGGAAATTCTCATTGGGGACAGTCACCAGCGTTCTGCTGGTCGGAGTGTTGGTCGGGCAACTGAATATCACTGTGGATGGCCCGATGAAAGCTGTGTTCTTTCTGCTTTTCCTGTTTGCCGTCGGCTATAAGGTAGGTCCACAGTTTTTCCGCGGATTGAAGAAAGACGGCCTGCCACAAGTGGGATTTGCCGTACTGATGTGTATTGTCAGTCTGGTAGCCCCGTGGATACTGGCCAAAATCATGGGATATCATGTAGGAGAAGCTGCCGGACTGTTGGCAGGCTCACAAACCATATCCGCCGTGATCGGCGTGGCAAGCGATACGATCAACCAGCTGGGAATCAGCGATGCACAAAAAGCAACATTCATCAATGCGATTCCGGTAGCTTACGCTGTAACTTATATCTTCGGAACGGCCGGTTCTGCGTGGATTCTGGCTTCTCTCGGCCCTAAAATGCTGGGCGGACTGGATAAGGTGAAAGCCGCCTGCAAGGAATTGGAGGCTCAAATGGGAACATCGGAAGCTGACGAACCCGGATTTTCCCCAGCTCTTCGTCCGGTTGTGTTCCGTGCTTATAAAATCACCAATGAATGGTTTGGCAAAGGAAAGAAAGTCAGTGAACTCGAAACATATTTATGCAAGAATGATAAACGTCTGTTTGTAGAACGGATTCGTCAAAGAGGAGTGGTGAAAGATGTTGATCCGAACCTGATTCTTCGCAAAAATGACGAAGTGGTACTAAGCGGACGCCGTGAATTTGTGATTGGAGAAGAAGACTGGATCGGTCCGGAAGTGATTGATGCACAATTACTGGACTTCCCGGCGGAAACTCTTCCCGTAATGGTGACCCACCGGACGTTTGCCGGCGAAACGGTAGCCAAAATCCGGGCACAGAAATTTATGCACGGAGTCAGTATCCGGAATATCAAGCGTGCCGGAATCAATGTTCCGGTATTATCCAAAACAGTTGTGGATTCGGGAGATATTCTCGAGCTCACCGGTCTTAAACATGAAGTGGAAGACGCTGCCAAACAAATGGGCTATATTGACCGGCCTACCAACCAGACGGATATGATCTTCGTTGGATTGGGTATTTTGCTCGGTGGTCTTTTCGGCGCACTGGCTATCCATCTGGGAGGTGTTCCTATCAGTCTTTCTACCAGTGGCGGCGCATTGATTGCCGGACTTCTGTTCGGTTGGTTACGCAGCAAGCATCCTACTTTCGGAGGTATCCCCGAACCTTCTTTATGGGTATTGAATAATGTAGGACTGAATATGTTTATCGCAGTGGTCGGTATCGCTGCAGGTCCCAGTTTCATTGCCGGATTCAAGGAAGTCGGAGTCAGTCTGTTTATCGTCGGCGCACTGGCAACTGCCATCCCTCTTCTCGCCGGATTGCTGATGGCGAGATACTTGTTCAAATTCCACCCGCCCTGTCATTGGGATGCACGGCAGGAGCACGTACTACAACAGCTGCATTGGGAGCTATTCAGGATGCAGTGGAAAGCGACACACCCGCATTAGGGTATACGGTGACGTATGCAGTCGGCAATACGCTACTGATTATCTGGGGAGTTGTCATCGTGTTGCTTATGTAAAACTATATAAATAAATATCATTATGGAAAAGAAAACAAATAACCCTGCCATTACCACAAGTTATGCCAAGAAAATGGAAACGATCAGCCCGTTCGAGCTGAAAAACAAACTGATCGATATGGCAGACGAAAGTATCAAGAAGATAGCACATACGATGTTAAATGCCGGAAGAGGTAATCCGAACTGGATTGCTACCGAACCACGCGAAGCCTTTTTTCTGCTGGGACAATTCGGCCTTTGTGAATGTCGTCATGCGTTTTCACTGGAAGAAGGAATAGCAGGTATTCCGCAAAAGGCGGGAATTGCTGCCCGTTTCGAGGCTTTCCTGAAAGAAAACGAGAAAGCTCCCGGGTGCTAATCTATTGAAAGAGGGCTATAATTATATGCTGATGGAGCATGCTGCCGATCCGGATACGCTTATTCACGAATGGGCGGAATCGGTGATTGGCGACCAGTATCCTGTGCCCGACCGTATTTTACATTTTACGGAGTTAATCGTACAGGATTACTTGGCACAAGAGATGTGTGACCGCCGTCCGCCGAAAGGGACTTTTGACCTTTTCGCGACCGAAGGAGGTACGGCAGCCATGTGTTATCTGTTCGATTCTTTGCAAGAGAATTTCCTGTTGAATCAGGGAGATGCTATTGCTTTGATGATTCCTGTGTTCACTCCTTATATAGAAATCCCGGAACTGCGACGCTATCAGTTTGACGTTACCGAAATTTCTGCCGACCAGATGACTCCTGAAGGATTGCACACCTGGCAGTATAAGGATGAAGATATAGACAAGCTGAAAGATCCGCGGATCAAAGCATTATTTATCACCAATCCAAGTAATCCGCCCAGCTATGCACTTGGCAAGGGAGACCACCGAACGTATCATCAACATTGTGAAGAATGATAATCCGAATCTGATGATTATCACGGATGATGTGTACGGAACGTTTATTCCTCATTTCCGTTCATTGATGGCAGAGTTGCCGCACAATACGCTTTGCGTTTATTCGTTCTCCAAATATTTCGGAGCTACAGGATGGAGAACCGCTGTTATCGCTCTACACGAAGACAACATCTACGACAAAATGATTGCCCGCCTGTCGGAGGAGCAGAAATCAATCTTGAACAAACGTTATTCCAGCCTTAGCCTGCAACCGGAAAAGATGAAATTTATTGACCGCATGGTGGCTGACAGCCGGCAGATTGCGCTGAATCATACTGCAGGGCTTTCCCTGCCCCAACAGATACAGATGAGTTTGTTTGCCCTCTTCTCGCTTCTGGATAAAGAAGACAGTTATAAAGCCAAGATGCAGGAAATTATTCATCGCCGCCTGCATGCATTGTGGGATAATACAGGTTTCACACTGGTAGAAGATCCGTTACGTGCCGGATATTATTCGGAGATCGATATGCTGGTATGGGCGAAGAAATTCTATGGGGATGACTTCGTTACTTATCTGCAAAAGACCTACAATCCATTGGATGTGGTTTTCCGCCTGGCAAACGAAACTTCACTCGTTCTGTTGAATGGTGGTGGCTTTGCCGGACCGAAATGGAGTGTGCGTGTGTCACTAGCCAATTTGAATGAGGCCGAAAATTAGTGTGTGTTGGAAGAAAATCGGATCAAATGAACTAAGTAGTTCATTTTTATAAAGAAATTTAATTCAGACAGAAGAACATGTGTTAAATAAAACAACAGAAATAATTTTGGAAGAATGAAATGCCCAAACATTTGGAAACCTCTTCCCTTTTTTCTCTTTGTATCCTCGAATTTATAATTAAACGAAATCTAATGTACGGGTAGTGATTTTGATAGAATCCGGTCAGGGGTGAATTTTAAGTCGGGTTTGGTGGAAAGGATAAATGTATGTTGTCCATCGTCAAGACGAATGTATATAGTTTACGGTCAAACAGGATATCCCAGAAGTCACTATCTTTCTGGCGATAACGAAAACCGATGGCGGTGAAGCGGGAGTCGAGCCATTTTTTTCACCTTAAAGGGAACTGTCATTACCAATCCGGCTTGTGATGAAAAATCAAAAGTTGAAGAATTTGTAAATCTCTACTAAGCGTTCCGGTGATTGGTAGAGGTTTGCATTTGCTTGTTTTTGGTATAGCTATAAAGGCGGAAAAAACATACTTGCCTTTTAGTATATAATTAAGGCTGGTTTCATAGTTCGTGGCAGTAGTTTGAGATAGGGATTTCCTTGAATTTCAGAGTATGCTCCCATGTAGAGATTGCATTCTGTACGCTCCAGTATTCAGGATATTCCTTGTCACTACTCAATGAGAATTGCAGGACATGTCGGCAGCGGGCATATAAGTTAGATTGGCTACCGGGCAACAGGCTCCATTCATTCCAGATATTTGTATGATATTGCTGCTGCCAGAGAAACATCGGCCGAGAGTTTTTCACCGAAGCTTTTGCTTAGTCCGGCATACACATTCAGGGGTTTGTTCGCGACGGCGGAGTTCATGTTTATCCGGTAACAGGTTATCTGTTTCGAGGTCCTTAATATCTTTGATAACTATGGTCTAAAGCGATCATTATAGGTTATACCATAATTCCAATCCCAACCTTTACCTAAGGTATGTTCTTGCTGGCATAAAAACGCCATTGATTGATTTGCTGTTTGTCGGCTCAAAAATTCATTATTCCATCGTGCTATATAATGAGTGGCTGCAGGAGGAATAGTAGAAGGATGTAAATACCCTCAACTTTCAGCCCGAAAGGGGTTTGATAATCTAACTTTGCGTTATGGAACTGGCTGTCTCCTGTGAATCGGTAACAAAATTTTGCTGCACCATTAGCTATGGAATAATGTTTGGAATCGGTAAAGCTGTTGTGTAGACCAGGCTTAACAGATGATCTTCTGCTAGAGAGTAATCCATTCCGAGACGTATCTGATGACTGTTGGTACGGGAAGTCATTATTTCATCCATATCCATCATTCTGCTGAACCATCGGCTAACGTGTGAAGTGCTAACATCCGTAATCCTTCGGTCGCGATCATAAGAGTGGAGTAAAGAAGATCTGCAGAGAATTTACGTCCGAGTACAGAAGACTTCCAATGTTCCGCCAAGATTCGTAGTGATGTTGTTGCTGCCATAGAGTTCTCCTTGAAGGGAAGATTTGTCCTGGTGCCGGGTGCTAATATCAGGTTAATCATCGGTCCGCGTACCTGATATTAGGTGCCGGAGCGGAATACATCACTTCCGCCTTTCAATCCGGCTGACAGGAATCGATTTTAATAAAATCCAATTGTTCGGCAGACAGAGTGGTCACTTTCGTTGATGACAACTGTTACCTCCTGTCCTCCCAACATCAGACTATTATTCATATTTACTATACCCGGAAGATTTTTCACAACATCATAGGCATTATCCACAGGCAGGTTGCCCACCAGTCTCGGCACGTCATACACGAGTTTGCCTTGTTCGGCTTTCACGATAGGGCGTTCGCCGATAATCATCACTTCGGGCAGTTCCTGAAAGCAAAGCTATCCATATAAACCTATATTTCGCGATACTGTCGACGGGTTCCTGTGACTTGCTTGTCCGACTTTGTGCTGTAGCGGATATCCACACTACATACAGAAGAGACATAAATAGTAAATTAATCCGTTTCATTTCTGTCTTTATTTTTGGAACACGACACATACGGTAGATGGAAATTTTGCTGGTCATCACTGGCTTACTAGTGTTATTTGAGTCTTTATCAAAGAGAAGAATAAGAATAGTTTCCTATTATCTCTTTTGTCAGTATGAAATTACCACTAAAACATATTGTCACACTGGTTATCTGCTCATTAATCGGAATCTTTGTTTATCAAGCTTATTGGCTGACGTGGCTTTACCGGTCTATGAAGATGGAAAATGAGACACATCAAGAGGATGCGATGCGGACGAGTGACTCTGAATCGAGGTCGTGCTCCGGGTAAATGATTTTGCAAAAAGATAATGTGGAACACGGTCATCGCTGACGGTATCAGTCGGATGTGATGCGGACGGCAATTCATTAGTGACTAAACAAACGATTTCTTATACGGATAGTAGCCGTCCAGGATACGATACACTCCCCGGACAGAAACTACTACGGATACGGTAAAGGCCCGTTGGCAACGCTCCGGAAGATTCTACACCTGTTGCAAGTAGCGAGAGCAGGCTGGATGTGTTATTGAAAAGCAAGATTCGCTAAAGGAGCTGTTAATGAAGTATTCAACAGGAGTATTCATTCAGGTGTGGACACTTATCTAGATGTCAACCTACCTGACAGTTTGCTCACCCATGTGATGAAGAGCATAATCTCTCTATTCACTCATCACACTCTTTGATTTATGCCGGAATCAGTGCCGATTCTTCCATTGTATATACCAAATACATTAGGTATTGCGGGAGATAGCAGTTATTCCCAGTCAAGGCAATCCGCTATGACTATGATTTTAATATGCATCACAGCCAACGCTACCAACTGGTGTTCGAGCCGATCAATTCATTGGTATTAAACAGATGACAGGTATTCCAGTCACTTCATTTAATAATTCTTCTGATTCTCGGATTCTCTTTCTGATTTTTCATATCCGGACCTTCTGGAACAAAACGCTGGATGAGAATGAAAAGTGATTTTTACCAATAATATCACGCACGAATTAAAGACTCCATTGCCGTAGCCTATGCGGTCTAATGACGCATTACTGAACTTTAACCAGGCGGAAGAAAGCAAGCGCGACCAGTATCTACGCATCAGTCAGGAGCAGTTGCAAAGGCTTTAGCGGGCTGGTGGAACAGATTTTATCCATGGGGAATGGAGCGATCGCAAAACGTTTCGTTTGCATCCGGAGGA